>Ga0256405_10002967_pt1 | contig 36681 bp, 38 predicted proteins | sample RumenRJG_02DNA_FD_189096 | JGI IMG/M metagenome (GOLD analysis project Ga0256405, IMG submission 189096) | Bovine rumen microbial communities from Lethbridge, Alberta, Canada - RJG_02 | ecosystem: Host-associated > Mammals > Digestive system > Stomach > Rumen | place: Canada: Alberta...
TTACCTTTGGTGTCGAGAATGCCACGATGGAGCAAGTCATTGAGGCTGCTAAGATAGCCAATGCCCATGAGTTCATCATGGAGTCCGAACATGGTTACGACACGATGATTGGCGATCGTGGTGGACGCCTCTCTGGTGGACAGCGCCAGCGCGTCTCCATTGCTCGCGCCATCTTGAAGAATCCTCCTATCCTTATTCTCGATGAGGCTACTTCCGCCCTTGACACAGAATCGGAGCGGTTGGTGCAGGAAGCCCTGGAGCGACTGATGAAGAGTCGTACCACCATTGCCATTGCCCACCGACTTTCTACCATCAAGAATGCCGATGAGATCTACGTCCTCTATGAAGGCGAAATCGTAGAATGCGGTCAGCACGACGAACTCATAGCCAAGAACGGATACTACAAGCGACTCTATGATATGCAACAGCTATAACAAACAAGAAAGCCGATTCCCTAACAAGAACCGGCTTTACTTTTCTTAATACCCTATACAGGAACTAACTCCCACGCTGGTTGCGATTGCGGTGAGGATGCTTATCAGCACCTGGATCACCAACTTCCACGTCTCTTTCTTCATTATTCACCTCCTTCCTGGGTCTTCTTCGCCTTGGCCTCAATGAGGTCCTTGGCATTCATGAACGAGGCTCGCTTCTTCAGGGTCTTCGACGACAGGTCATTGATGTCCTGACGACTGGGAGAGAATCGCAGGCGCAAGCCCTGGATACTGGTTCCCATATTGAAGTCCTCTTCCTTCTCCTCACCCTTGGTCTTCACGCTCAGGTAGAAGGTTCCCAACTCACCGAACTGGACTTTCTTGCCCTCCAGCAGCTGCTCCAACATACAGCTCTGCAACTTATTCGCAACACCTAGGCAGACGTCCTCGCCATACACACTGTTGTGCTCCGCCATGTGCTTACACAACTCCTGATAACTCATGGTCTTGGTGGTTACCACGTGACCGTAATGCTTTCCGTAGCCCAGTGACTTCGGGCTGGTTACTTTTGATACTTTGATTAGTACTGGCATAATACTAAATTAAACATTAAAGATTAAACATTAAATGGTTGATTAACTCACGATTGTGATCTTCGGTCTTCAGACTTCGGCCGTCAGCCCTCTAACTTCTGATTCACAATGCAAAGGTACTGCTTTTCTAGAAACCGATGGCGCACATTGGCGCACATCGGAAATCTTTTTTCAAATATCTATGCAAAGATTGTCGCACAGCAGTTTTACTCCCTGCGGAGGCAGCAGTTGTGTCTTGGGCGGGATGCCCAATTTGTCCAGCTCTGGTTGCTGCAGTTTTACATAGCGTGAGAAGGTTCTTTTGGACACTCCAGCCGCTTCGGCCAACTCCGATTTGTACATAGCTCGATACATGTTGTAAATAAAATTTTAAAGGGGTTAATCATGTGTTTTTCGTACGCTGGGCATTTTCTGAAAATACGAGGAGAATTCTTTGTTCATTCGCCTGGAAATCTCTGAAAATTCCAATCGAATTCTTTGCTCATTCTCAAGTGCCGTGAAATGCCCATTCTATCTACATGCAAAGATACTAAAAATAATCCGCCTGTGCAAGCAAATGTGCAAATATTTTCATTAAATGGTAGGGGCATACCGGCGTACCGCCATACCATTTCATATTTTCGTGCACCATAACCTGCCTTATGATATTATATATTATTATATATATTATAATATATATAATAATATATAATATTTATACACCACTTCTTCCTACCATCTCCCTCGATTGTCAACTTGCAAATACCAAACGGTACGCCGCTATGCCGGTACGTCGGTATGCCGTGGTGTCATTTCTCTTAGTGATTCGTCCTATAGTGAATTCCAAGTTTAATAACTAAAAAAATAGCACTATGAAATTAAAATCTAAAGCTGGAGCGAACTGGCTCCGAGGAGAGGGAACCTTCTGCTTGAAGTGTTCCCGAGAAGTAACCGAGAGTTTAATCATTAGCCAGAAAGGAGGGGTATGTTAAGATGAGACGCAACGAGACCTTATTGCACCTGGCCCGCATTATGGAGGCATGCAACACCCTGGAACTGCCCTGCGAATGTGCCATCTACCATTACGGCAAGTGCATTGATGAAATGGCAGACAATGTCATCGTTATCCTAGACCGTCTGCTTAACAAGCCTGAGATAAGAAGTTGCAGAATACCGCTGGTCATCAACTTCGAACTCATGACGGATGCAGACTATTGGCTGACAAGCAAGATATTCAGCGTATTGCCCGCAGCACAGAGCAAAGCATTGAAGCGAAAGATGGTATTGATGGCCAACAAGTTGAAGAAACTGCAGCTGAAGATACGCCATGTGGATGAGGAGTATGCAGAGAAATTCTTCAAGCGTATGATGTCACGTCTGGTAAAATCAATCAACACCCTTGACTACGAGATATGGCGAACCACACATCCACATCCCACCATGAAACAGTTGGAGCAACAACAGGTGCAACTGACTGCCGACACCCTGATGAAAGGTGTACTTGCTTACGCCGATATACCCTCAGGCGACGAGATAGAAGAGGTGAGGGTGGATTTGCTGAAGAAGAAACTGCAGTGTAACCAGCATCTGTCCGACGACTTCGTTGTAGAGTGTGCCAAACTGAAACGCTATTCCTATTGGTCGGGCAATCATCTGTTCATGATAGACTACAACAAGATTTATACCTACTTGTTTTCGCAATGCTTTGAAAAACTCACCAAGAAGCAGCGTATCGCCCTTTTTGAATACAATGTGCAGCTGAAAATGATTCATGAGGATATGGTAAAGTTGATACCTGAATTGGCTATGTATTTGAAACAGCCCTTGCGTGAAACACCATCTATAGCCCCAACGGAAACGGGCGAAGAGCTGTTCCATTTCATTCATCCCTCTGTAGATAGCAGTCAGGAAATACTGATTCATAATGAGGTGAAACGATTGGTAAAGCGCCAGGGTGTTCAGGAGATTTGCCTGTATCTGTATAAGATGTCTGTAGATAGCAAAGCCTTGTTACCCTTGAGTCCTACCGTGGCTTATGTTGAACTGGTTAGGATGGGAATGCCTGATGGCGAAGGTTTCAGCGAGAAGACATTCCAGAAGTACTACAAGCGACATAACCCTTAAGTTTCAATAGCAGATTTGAAGCATCAGAATTGCGGTTCTGGTGCTTTTTTTATGTCTTTCAGCAGAGCAAATCAGAGGCAAACGGAGATAATCAGAGATATTCAGAGAAATTCAGAGGTGGGTTGTTAGAGAACCATCGTCCCGTCAGAGCATTGCACTACCTTTGCATCGTCAAAAGGACAGAAGCCCTAGAGACAAGCGAAAAAAAGATTCGCTCATTGACTTACTGATACAAAAGATCCCACCCTCTGGCAGGTGGCCCCCGAGAGAAAAATCAAAGAACATACATTATTTAATATTTAACGATTATGATGACGAAAAAAGAATTTAAGATTTTAGAGTATCGGGTTGATAAGATTGCTTGTGGAATGCAGTTCTACTATTGCGACCTTCAACCCAAGTTCGAGGCAGACATGATGGCGCTGAAGATTATCGGCCTTACACGACAGTATGTCAACCAGATGCTGTTCAGCGAGATGGTGGACTGCCTCCTTGCGTTCAACGCAGAAACACAAATTGTCATGGCGAAGCACCTGGTAAGCTTTGCCAGATACCAGGAGATTCGACTCACTGGTGTGAACCACATAGACTATCTGTTGTCTAACTTCTACAATTCAATGTTGCACCATTGGATTGACTAGAAAAGAATTATCAGATTAGTTTCAATAGCTTCTTGGGCTCCATGCGCATATCCCAAATGGCCACAATTCTGACCTGCTTGCGCTGGTCGTCAACAGAATAGATAATCTTGAAATTCTTCATGACGATATGCCCACGATACTCACGGAACATGTCGGAAAGTTCGGGAACTTTCATATAAGCACGGGGATGGTCCTCAAGACAATCTTCCATATCCTGAACACTATTCACCCACTTGTAAAAGGCCTTGGTGCCAAACTCCTGATAGGCATAAGAAAGATGGTGGATGTATTGCCTTCTGGCTTTAACCCTCCAGATTATCTTATATTTGCCCATGGAAAAGTTTGTTTGATTTCAGCCCTCATTTCTTCTGACGTGCTCCACTGAGAGTCGTCGTCCCAAGCGGCTTCCGCTTCTAACAATTCGGCTTTCACCTCGTCAATGGTGCGCGGGAAGCCAAGGTCGTGGAAACCGAAATTGTAGTCGATATCATCGACCACGGGCTGTGTGGTTGGGGCTGTGCATGCTCCAACAGGTTCGCAGGCGTACATTGTGCCTTCCTCTTCCTCAAACTGAGGATATCTCTTTTCTTCGCTCATACTGAGTGCAAAGTTATAGAGAATTTTTAATAAAAACAATTAATTCGTCGATTTTTTTAGGCAAAAACCAGAGTTTTGAAGGAAACGAGCGAGGAAAGTATCCGGATAGAATTGAGCTCAAACTAAAACTTCGCTTTCCCCCTTATGACTCGCAAAATTCAAAACGAACGATGAAAAAAGTAGAAATTGCAAATGAGAAAATGACATTGGCCCAACTGAAGAAAGGGCTGGTAGTATCTGGAAGACTGGTACTGAAGGAGACCAAGGATGGACGGTTAGCCCTCTACTTCATACCGTACAACAGACAACCGAGAATCCGACGTAAGGAGGTGCTGATACACACCCTTGAGTTCGGACGAGTGACCGAGAGCGCCCAGCGCATCAAGCTATACGAAAGTATACCGAAACATTTCGGACTGGCACGCATCACGTGCATCCTGGACCGCGAGACGAGAGAAGCCAAGACGGCACTGTTTGATAAAGAATTAATTGAAAACATCTAGCGCTATGATTAACCTGATAACGATGAACAAGGACAAGCAGAAGACGGCTCGTCCTGTGAGAAACCGCAAAGAGTATGTGGCCTTGCGTAACATTGCCACGAACGTGAAGAACTTCGAACTAGCTCGTGCAGGCGACAGCAAGGCAAAGGCTAAGTTGCGCCAGTTTAACTACAACGCCTTGATAACCAACGGAGTGCTGAGAGGATGCCGACATGTGGCATCTACCTTCTCGCACGACATAGACTGTGGCGATGAGCAGTTGTGCCGACAGACAGCCGAGAAGATTCTGGCGAAAAAGGAGGAGATAGGATTGCTGGAGCTGAGCATATCGTCGGGCTGGGGATTGCATGCCATCTGCCGACGAGAACCAGGCAAGACGATACTTGAGAACCAGGTGCGATTGGCCCAGATCACGCAGACGGAAATGGACACCAATGCCCACGACCTGCAGCGAGTGATGTATACCGGTCCAGCCACCCCCGACACCTTGCTCTATCTGGACGATGCCATCTTCAATGAACCGCTATCCATTGAGGAGAGTGCGCGGGAATATGAGCTGCTGAAAGAGCGTGAGAAACGGGGCGAGGAGGAGGTGCCGGCGGAAGCGAAAAAAGCCAATAAACATTTCGTGCCTGCGGAAGAGACGAACACGAATCTCACTAATCTCACTAATGGCTGCGCACAGGAAAAAGATTCGTGCAATTCGTGCAATTCGTGTTCTGAAAAGAAATTTAAAGGTGTTCCGTACGCGCAAATCATCGACGAATGGTGGAAGCAGAACGGTGGTGTACCTGCCGAGGGCGAGAGGAATGTGAAGCTGTACCAACTGGCGGTGAACCTGCGAGCTATCTGCGATAATGACAAGGCGCTGCTGCTAGGCATCATGCCCCGACTGGGTTTGGACGAACAGGAGCTGAGGAGCATTGTGGACAGTGCCTGCAAGGAACCACCGAAGGGAATTGGCAAAATGCTGAACCGCATTCTGAGTGAAAAGGGAATAGTGAAGAGCGAAAAAATTACTGCCGCCAATGTTGAGCACGACATGGAGGCGCAGCTGGAGATGTGGGGCGAGCAGATAGAGGCTATGATGCCTACCTATCCGATATTGCGCGACATCTGCAAGGGTTTGAAGCGCAGACAGTATCCAGCTGCCATGTTTGTGGCGGGTGGACTGATGATGACGCTGATGACTAGGTGTACCTATCGATTCTATCATCGCCCTGAGGAACTGCGCAGGCTGAACAATTCCACGCTGATTATTGGCGACCCAGCATCAGGAAAATCGTTTGCCACAAGGCTGTATAAGTTGTTGGCGGAGCCCATCATCAAGGCCGACCAAATGGGTAAGGATGCCATCAATGCCTATCGTGAGGAGATGCGCACCAAGGGTGCCAACAAGGAGAAGCCCAAGAAGCCGAAGGTGGTGGTCAGGGTGCATCCTGCACGAACCTCGAATGCGCAGTTTATCCAAGACATGGTGAACGCCAAGGAGGTGGTGGACAATGAGGAGATGCAGTTGCACATGCTGACCTTCGACACCGAGTTGGACAATACCGTGACCGTGCAGCGTGGTGGTGCCTGGATTGACAAGCAGTCGCTGGAACTGAAAGCTTTCCACAACGAGGAAGACGGTCAGGCGTATTCGAACAACGATTCGATACTGCAAGACTTCTCGGTGTTCTGGAACTACATCTACACGGGTACGCCTATCGCCCTGAAGAAGAAGGTGAACGAGCAGAACTTCGGCTCGGGTCTGGCCACCCGACTGACGTGCATCCCGCTACCCGTGACCAAATTCAAGATGCTGGACCGTGAACAGCATGTGGATTACGAGAGCGATGCCCGACTGAAGGAATGGGCGTATAAGTTGGACAAAACGAAGGGTGAGCTCTCCTTGCAGAAGATTGTAGATGAACTCTACGATTGGACTGCCCGCCGTATGATGGATGCCGAGGAGAACGACTCGCGAGCCGACGAGATGTTGTTGAAGCGTTGTGCTTATCACGGCTTGAACTTCTCAGCGCCCTTCATCGTGATGCGCCACTGGGCAGACATGAAGGAGGACGGTATGTTCTACTGCGGAACGTTCGAGACCGATGAGACCGACAGGCAACTGGCTGAGCTGATTGTGAACATCCAATATGCGTGTCAGCGCTTCTTCTTCGGAGCCTTGGCCGAGCATTACTTTGACAACAAGATGAAGGAGGCCTCGATAAATGTGCAGCGACGACAGAAGACTTTTGATTCCTTCGCACGACTGCCTGAAGAATTCATGGCCGAAGACGTGATGCGTTGTTTCGGATTCAGCACCATCGGTGCAGCTAGAAGTAGAATAGCCCGTCTGCAGAACGACCGACTGATAGAGAAAAGTGGCGAGAAGAAGGAGGACGGACAAATCAAGGCGATATTCCGAAAAACGGGTGTTATGATGCTGTAAGGCGTACCGGCATACCGCCGTACCATTTAGAAAATCAAAGTTTAACCATTTAAAAACAGAAATAATTATGAAACTGAATCATTGGGATATTGATATGAAACTCTCCGAGCATTTTACGCTCGGCGAGATGTGTAAGACACGTGTAAAGGCTGACAACACCCCGAATGGGGAACAGGTGCAGAACCTGAAGCGACTCTGTGGGTGGCTGGAACAGTTGCGCAAGCGATGGAACGACTATTATGGTGAGGGCGATGAGCCGATTATCATCAATAGCGGATTCCGTTCGCCTGCAGTCAACAAGGCCGTTGGAGGCTGGGTACAGAGCAATCACTTGCAGGGTTGTGCAGCAGATATCCATTGTAAGGATTTGGAACAGGCCTTCCGCTATTCATCGCTGTTGCTCGACATATCAGACATCACACATGAGGATTTCGACGAGCTTATTATAGAGCGCAGCAAGTTGGGTAACTATTGGATTCACTTTGCGGTGCGTCCGTTTGGGAACAGGCGAAAGACGAACTTTAAGCGGTAAGAAAAGTGGGGTCACCTTAGGTGGCTCCATTATTTGTTTCTAACAAGGTTTCTTAATAATTGTGTCATTTCTTTGTAAGTTATAAAAAAAGTCGTACCTTTGCAAAATATCGGTTAGTAGACAAATAAACGATGAAGTTATCGATTGTAATTCCAATATATAATGTTGGGAAGTACGTCCGTAAGACGATAGACTCAGTGACGAGTCAGACATACGATAATCTAGAAATCGTATGCGTGAACGACGGATCTACCGACGACTGCCCTCAGATATTGTCAGCGTATGCTGCTCAGGATAAGCGCATAAAGGTGGTTAACCAACAGAATCAGGGTACTTATATTGCTCGTCAGGTGGGAGTGGAAGCTGCTGAGGGTGACTATATCGTCTTTCTTGATGGTGATGATGAGCTGAAGCCAGAAGCTTGTGCCCAAATAGTTTCTATGGTGAATGAAACGGATGCGGATATCGTACAGTTTGGAATGACTATTCTTGCGGACAAGCATGATGATGAGTTTTTACGATGGATAACCCGTTTCTTCAATCCGAAAAAGGGGGTCTTTGAGGGCTCGGAGAACATGATACGGAAATGCTATGTAGAAGAAAAACTCCCATGGAATGTCATAGGCAAGGCTATTCGTTCGTCTGTAGCCAAGCAGGCCTTTAGGGATATGGATAAGGTTAGGTTCTCCGGATTAGATGACTATGTCAGCACTTTATATATTTACTTATATGCCAACAAACTGTATAGCTCAGAAAGAAAACTTTATAACTACAACTATGGCGTAGGAATTTCTTATTATAAGATGAAGTTAGATGGTTTTGCGAAATACCTTCTGAATTATCAAGGCTATGAAACCCTTCGCCATTATATTGAGAGGCGTGAAGAAAAAGGGAGTGAGATATATCGTATTGTAGATGAAGTGATGCGAGAATTCATCCTAAACGCCATTTTGAGCCGCACCAAGAATCTTTCAGATGAGGTAAGCAGTCAGGAATGGGCTAATGAGTTTGCCAAGATTCTTGGAATGGAGGAAGCTTTGGGTGCACTTGCCAACAGAGTAGAAATTCTGGGGATAGAGAAGGAGCGATTGGCTCAGAAAAACAGAAAACATATGAGGCTGTTTAAGATGGCATTAGGAGTACTTCTTTTAGTACATATCATAGCACTCTGTTTGCGATTCTTCTGAAGTAAGAAAAACAAAAGTAATATTCTTTATGATGATAAGTGTTATTATTTGTTCGCAACATAATGATATGGATAATCATTTAGCGAAAAATATCTCTGAAACAATAGGTGCTGAATACGAAATAATCCACATAGACAACTCGAAAGGCCAATATAATATATTTCAAGCCTACAATATAGGTGTGCAGAGAGCTAAGGGTAAGTACCTTTGTTTTATGCATGAAGATGTTTTTTTTCATTCACATGGATGGGGACAGGTTTTGATAGAAATATTGTCAAAGAGTACAATAGGTATATTGGGCATTGCTGGTAGTCATTTACTGCTTAACCAGTTGGATTGGCGATTCTACGATTATTCCTGTAAACTGATTTATGTGATGCAGGGTAATAGTTCCGTGGAGCCACATCCTCTATACTACTTGGAACATAGGGGAGATTTCGAAAAGTTCCCATTGGAAAAAGGTACCGAAGAGGTCGCAGTGGTTGATGGCGTTTGGATGGCTATGCGTAAGGATTTGTTCAATCAGATTCGTTTTGATGATAATAATTTCCACGACTTCCATCTATATGATTCAGATATTTGCATGCAAGTTAATCATTTGGGATTAGATGTCATGGTGACTGATAGGATTGTACTTGAACATTTTTCTGAAGGATCCTTCTCTGAGAGGTTTAATAATAGTCTGCAAGTATTTCTTAAGAAGTGGTCAAGTGAATTGCCCATCGTAAGAGGACTTGAAGTTGATGAAAGTAAAGTGGTTAAGGCTCTTGAATCAGCAAAGAAGAATTTTGACTCACGTCTTAATTCTGATATGAAGAAAGCTGAGATTAGAAAGCTACTTCATATGAAGAGAGATGGACTGCCTTGCAGGGAATTTACCAAAGAGGAATGTATAGTGATGGATCGTTCGGCATATTTGGCAAGGAAAGGATTCATTAAGGATAAGACAAAGACGGGCAAGCAAGTAAGACAAATGATAGTCGATTACAAAGAGCTGCCGTTTGCTACTCATACATTTAAACTGATGTGGAAGTATGTTTGGTATAGAGTACTACATAAGTGATATGTCAACTTTTCAGGAATCCAAACATCTTACCAATCTCATAAAGGATGATGTCTATAGTGGTACCACCATAGATATCAGGAAACTCGGATAAGATGGCAGAAGAATATTCTCCTTTTTGTTTATTGAAGCGTTTGGTGCATCTGCCTCGGATGCATCGTTGTTGGAGTGTATTAAGATGAAAAAGCGTAATGAATATGCGACTAATACCTGCAGCATCGCGCCACATGCCACCGTTGGTCAGTGAACGATTGGTTACCTTGTTGTCATGCTGACGGAAATGGTTCAGTTGCTGGCATACCTCAATCACTGAACCATGCATACAAACATAGGTCCAAAAGAGCCAATCGCCACAATATCTGAACTCCTTGTAATTGGAAGGAATAAGGCTGAAGACAGACTTCTTGAACACCACCATGCTGGCATTGTAGATGGTATCGTGGGCAAGCATCTTCTTCTTGATAAATCGCTTGCTGTCGTAGACTATTGTTTCCCCAGAACTACCATGAGGATGCCACGTCAGCTGCATGGGTTTGCCTTCGCTGTCAATCATTTGCGAGTGACAAAAAGCCACGACCGCTTTTGGGGTGGCTTGCAAGGGAGTAATCAGCGATTCCAATAGTTGAGGTTCTGCCACATCGTCGCTCTCAGCTATCCAGATGTATTCTCCCTGTGCCAGACTGATGCCATGCTCCCACTGAATAAAGGGATTGCCTGTATTCTGCTCGTTTACGATGACGTGAGCCACATGAGGGTTGTCTTTATATTCGTTGACAATAGACAGGCTGTCGTCTGTGGATTTGTCGTCCAAGATGATGACCTCAAAGTCCTGAAAGCTTTGAGCAAGAACACTGTCTATTCGTTCACGCAGATATTTACCATGATTGTAGTTGGGTATGACGACGCTTACGAGTGGCTTTTTCATTGCAATATCAGTTTTGTGGGATGAAATATTCGTCGAAATGGCGAGCTTGGTAGTTGAAGGTGTGGAAAGAGTCTGCTGTCAGCTGTTGCTGTGCATCGATCATCCAATAGAGTGGGGTGTCACGATACATGGAAGCAACCAACGTAAATGTGCTAGGAGGACCAATGAGATAATCACACTCTGAAAGCAGACAAAGGTCTTCAGCAGGAGTGCCGCAAGGGAAATAGACGTTAGTGCCTCGAAGTTGTTGGCTATATTGCTCCTTATCCAATTGTGGATCGTTGCTACAAATATAGACATCAACGGCCTTGCCTTGCTGCAGTTTGATGAATTGTTGTATCACTGCAATATACTGGTTGTCGTCAAAGAAATAGCGACCTCCGCACCATGTACGATAGTCGCCTCGACGGATATGAATGCCTATTTTTATGCTGTCTTGAGTAGATTGACTAAGGGCTTTTGCAACATTTTCACGAATCTTGGGCATGAATTCGAAGAGGCTGATAATCTCGTCCTTGTACTTCTCAAACAAATCAGGAAACCTGACACACCATCCTGTTGCCAATACATATTTGCTGTTGAGCATCGTTTTCTGTTGTTCAAGGAACGGGTCGTTCATGATATTAAACTGAACAGTAGGAATCAGATGCAGTTTGGCTGCATATTTAGCAAGGATGTATAGCAGGAAATTGTGGTAGCGTGTATGGGCAATCCGGAAATCGGGATACTTATAAGCAAAGCGCATTGACATGGTTGTTCGACCATGTTCACGCCCCCAAGCATACAAATGTCCGTATTGGAATATGTTGTTGGCCAGTCGCCCTTTATCAGTGACAAATATCATGAGATCTATAAACAAATTGTAAAAAAGATGGAGGCAAAGTTACAAAGAAAAAGTGAATTTTTGCTTTTTTATTTCGTTTTTTATAAATAAATCTCTAACTTTGCGGAATGGAACAGTCTTTAATTAGTATTATCATACCAGTCTATAATGGAGAGAAATACCTTCGTCCTTGTATTGACTCCATTCTGCATCAGACCTATCAACATTGGGAATTACTGTTGATAGACGATGGTAGCCCAGATTCCTCTGGAGCCATCTGCGACGAATATGCCAGCGACCCTCGCATCTCTGTGGTTCATAAGGAGAATGGTGGACAGGCATCAGCACGCAACCAAGGCATTGCAATGGCAAAAGGAGAATACATCAGTTTTGTGGATTGTGACGACTGGATAGAAGCTGATATGTATGAAAGCATGCTGCAAACCATGCAGGAACAGCAGGCAGAGATTATCGTCTGTGGTTATTTAGAAGAGTATATGAATCGGCAGAAAAGAGTTCGTGCAGATGGAAAGATGGTAGTGTATGATGCCACTGAGGCTGTAAAGCTGGTGTTACAGGGCAAAATTGGAAGTTATTTATGGTCTATGCTATTTCGTAGAGAGGTCGTACAGGAACAGATGCCAAACCTAAATCCTTATGAAGACCATGCCACCATCTTCAAATGGATTTCTCATGCACATCGTGTTGTTGTGCTCCATCAGGCTTTCTATCATTATCGCCAGTTAGAAAGCAGTTCATTGCATACTTATAATACTAGAAATGGCAATCATTTCTTTATGGCTATCAAAGAGCGCTATCATTATATTGCGGAAAGAAACCTTTTACCTGGTTGGGAAACGGAGAACCGTAGTCTTTACCTGCGTGGTTGTGTCAAGCTAACAAAGGATTTAGCTCGAATGCCTGACTATGATGTACAACTAAAAGCTATTATAGAAGAGGTAAGAGACGAGTTGAGGAACTTCCTGCCTATCAGCCGTAAAGAGATTGGTACGAAATATTATATCCGCCTTAAACTGCTGATGATGGATGTTGGTACCTTTGTGCGCATTCTTCGTTTATCGTCTATATTCTCTAACGGAGGAAGACGTAAAAGCAAGGGCTTACTTCATTAAATTGGGAAAAGTTATTCTTTCTTCTTAACTTCTTCTAGCGGACCTAAATCCACACGACCTGTCTCTGGGTCGTAGCGCAGGTTGAATTCTTCGTGGGTTCGTTTCCAACGGTTATGCGTCCAAAGCCAAAACTCTGGAGCCCGATGAATGGATGCTTCCAACATATTAAAGTAGGCATCCGTGATGGCGAAGTCTGTCATTTGCTTAGGTTCGCGAGTGATGAGTTTGAACTCAGCGATATAATAGCCTCGTTTGGGACGAGTGACATCCAAATAGAGAACCGCATGACCTGTTTGCTGGGCTAATCGTTCTGTTCCAGTCAACACAGGGGTGTCGTGATTCAGAAACTGGCACCAGTGATGGATGTTGTTCCAGAAAGGCACTTGGTCGCTGATGTAACCAATGACCACCTGCTTGCCTTCTTGCTTGTATTTAATGATGCGACGCAGGGTCTCTGCCATTGGAATGCAAATGGCTCCCATGCGTTGACGTAGTCTAAGGAACAGACGATCGAAATCACTGTTCTCGATGACATGATAAATCTGTCCGCATTGGGCTTCTGGGGTAACCCATAAGGGTAGGGAGGTAATCCATTCCCAGTTGCAATAATGTCCCAGATAGACAGCACACGACTGACCTTCTTTGACAATGTTGTCAACAATGTCTGTACTCTTGAACACCATTCTTCGCTTTAACTGCTGCTTGCTGATGGTCAGTAGTTTGATACTTTCCACAAGGTAGTCGCAGAACCAGTGATAGAAGCGACGTTCCAGGACTCTAATCTCTTCTTCCGACTTGTCAGGGAAGGAGTCGCTCATGTTCTTAAAGACCAATCTTCTACGATATTTCATCACATAGAAGATGATCAGGAAGATGAAGTCTGACAGCAGATAAAGCACCCACAGAGGCAGGAGCGAGAGCAAGAAAATCAGACAGTATGATAAGTAAAAAATAAACTTCTTCATAATCTACCAAATGTTTCGTGTCCTGGTGGGCTTGAAGATGGTAAACAAGCGCTTCCATTTACTGCGCAGCAAGTCGTTACGCAAATCAGACTCCATATTGATTTCTTGTCCATAAGGTTCCCCTCTATGAAGTACATCGCGCATAAAAGATGATGAAGTAATGCCCCATTTGCGTAAGAATTGCAGGGAACCGTCGTTTTTTATAATTCGATGAGTAGAACGAGCTTCGAAGTGATAAACGCGGCTGCGGTCTATACCTTTAAAGATACGTACTCCTGCATGATAAAGTTTTGCTGAGAAATCAGGATCAGAATACATTCCAGGGCTATATTCTATAGAGTAACCGCCAACTAAATCCCATATATCTCGATGAACAATGTTGGGAGGCCAAGTAGCACCTTGCCAATCTCCGTGCTTAAGTGATTTGTATTCTTTTAGCAGACGCTCTTCATCAAACGTGTCAATGCTTTCACCAAAGTTAGCAGGGGCAATGACACTTTTACAAAAGAATTTACGAGGTTGAATGAGAGTTGATGATAAGAAAAACATTTTATGACCAATGGTCTGTATTTCATTCCAGAGCGCTTTATCCCATTCAGGACAAACATACATATCATCGTTCATGAATAAAACATAGTCTGTTGTGACTAAAGGTCTTAAGCCGTTTAGAGCATAGCAAACACCAATGTTTTCCGATGAATGCGTATATTTATATCCATTTTCTTGAACCCACTCTAAAGTACCGTCACTGCCATCATTAATATGAATCAGAATCTCATGATGATAGGTAGAATTCTTATTAATGCTAGCCACACAAAGTTTCAAGAATGCGAGGTTATTCCACGTAGGGATAAGAATGGAAAATAGATTTTGCTGACTGCCCATATCTTCTATTTATTTTGAAATCGTTTCTCAATAATCTTTGCAACAAGAACAAATTGATAAAATGCATCCAAGGTAGCTCGGATAAAACCTGGAATACCATCTCGGAAACCACATTTTAGAAAATAATTACGAATAAAACGCCACAAAGGGCGAATGATGAGAGCTCTCAGTCCGTAATTCTTATCTTGACGATGTTTCAATTCATTGTCTGTATATTGATTCGTTTTGTTAACAATACGTTCAATGTCGTCATTAGCTAAGTGTATAAATGCTAATTGCTCTTCATTGCTAGGGATTTTCTCTGTCTTACCTGCAATTTGGGGTGTGCTATGAATAATAGCAGGCCAGTGAGTTTTACTCTTACGGAAAAAGCGTAAGATATAATCAGGATAAAAATAGCGCATGAATCGCCCCATGAAAAAATTCTTTCGTGGAATAAACAATCCGTCAGGGCAATTATCTTTTTGGATAATATCGTAGAGAAAATCTTTCAATTCTGATGTAACAATCTCGTCAGCATCAACTACAAGTACCCACTCGTTCTGAGCTTCGTGAATTGCATACTCACGGGCTGGTTCCACAATATTATATTGTTTACGCTCGAATGTGAGGATACGACAACCGTATTTTCTTGCAATCTCCAACGTGTTGTCTGTACTCTCCATGTCGCATATCAGTATCTCGTCGAAACCTTTGACTGCCTCCAGAACTTGCTCCAGACGCTGTTCCGCATTGTAGGTGTTGATGACTACTGATATCTTGTTTTTCTCGTTCATGTTTGCAAAGATACGAATTAAAGAATAAAAAGCCAAATAAAATTTGTTTTTTCGCTTGCTTAATAGTACCTTTGCATTCAAATTCAATTCAAAACAGTATATGAAGGATAATTGTAAAGCGTTTCTTGCTAAACCCTTTTTCCATGACTATCGTACTTTGTTGGGTCTATGGCTTTTATTGCCCATTATTGGTGCGATAATGAAACTCCATAGTTGCAATAACTTTCTAATTTTTAAATATGTTTTTTGGCATGCTTGGAATGGGACTTCTCTTTATGCATTCTATCCTGAAGAATTTTCAGATTGTAATCACTACGGCCCGTTCTTCTCTTTAGTTATTGCTCCTTTTGCAGTTATGCCGTTATTTGTAGGCCTGCTTTTGTGGTTGATAGCACTTTCGATGTTCTTGTATATTGCTATCCGTAAGTCACAGTTTACAAAATATCAACAGTTGTTTATACTATGGTTTTGCGCCCATGAGTTATTGACGGCCCTTTATATGCAGCAATTCAACATCGCCATTGCTGCCATTATTCTATTGACTTACTATTGTATAGAGAAAGAGCACGATTGGTGGGCTGCTTTTTTTATCATGTTTGGAACTTTTGTGAAGCTCTATGGCATAGTGGGCTTGGCGTTTTTCTTCTTCTCTAAACATAAGAAGGAATTTGTTTGTGCATTGTTGTTTTGGACATTCGTAATGTTCGTGGCACCCATGGTATTTCATGGATATAATTATATTGTTGGTCAATATCATGAGTGGTATCAAAGTCTTTCTGCAAAGAATGCTGATAATATGTTTGGAGGAGGAACAAACATCTCGTTAATTGGTATGGTGCGTAAAATAACCCATTGTGCTTCCTTCAGTGATTTGTGGATCATTCTACCAGGTCTTTTAATGTTTGGCATTCCTTATCTTCGCTTCTCGCAATACAAGAATATGGCTTTTCGACAGACGCTATTGGCCTCTGTGCTGATGTTTGTGGTGTTGTTCTCAACTGGCAGTGAGTCGAGTGGTTATATCATTCCCTTCGTAGGTATAGTGATTTGGTATACTGCAGCTCCGTGGCAACGTAACGGTTGGGATGTGGCCCTGTTGGTATTTGCTTTCATCCTGAGCAGTTTGTCTCCCAGCGATTTGTTTCCAGCCTATCTCCGCAAGGAGTGGGTACAACCCTATGCCCTGAAGGCTCTGCCTGTCACGCTGATCTGGTTGAAGTTATGTTTTGAGATGTATACGAAAGACTATGCGGCAAAAAGTATTCGATAAGACTTTCATCACTTTCGCAATGGTAGGTGTGGTCAATACCTTGTTTGGCACAGCTATCATGTTCGTTTTCTATAATTTCCTTGGCTGCAGTTATTGGGTATCATCATTTTTTGATTATTTCTTAGGCGGTATTCTTAGTTACTTCCTCAATAAACGTTTCACGTTTCACTATCAAGGAACAGACTGGCGTAGCATCGTGAAGTTTGCACTGAACATCGTGGTGTGCTACTTGATAGCCTATAGTCTGGCATTGCCCCTGACGCGCTATGCGCTGGAGAGTATGTATTTCAGCAAGACTATCGTTGAGAATATCGCCATGCTGGTAGGTACGGGCCTGTTTATGCTTATAAATTATATCGGCCAGAAGTTCTTTGCTTTTAAGAAATAATGGGACTGCAATTAATTCCCACGCAGGGAACAGAAACTAATCCTCTGGAAAGTTGATCTTCTCTGAAACGATATAAGAAGGACGATGTTTTACCTCTTCAAAGATATTACCAATATAAACAGCAATAATGCCAATGATCATTATCAGAATACCAGCGATGAGCCACATAGATATGAATAAAGTCACCCATCCACTGACATCAATGCCTGTTATAATTGTCTTAATCACTAAAATGATGGCAATAAGGACAGCAATGATAGTAATGATAGAGCCCAGATAGACGATAAGATGTAGTGACTTGGTAGAAAAGGCGATAGCAGTAGAAATAGCTAGTTCAATCCGTTTTCTCATTGAATATGAAGATTCTTTTCCGTCGGTTCTGCTATCATGGTTGACGGGTATTTTGCATGATTTGAATCCTACCCATTGGTTCATAAGCGGGTAATAACGCCTATAGTCACCCATCATGGCCATTGCATCAACCATTTTTCTTCGATATATTGCAAATTCTGCCAGTGATTCGTCTTGCTTACTGTCTGTGAGGAAACCGACAAGTTTGTTAAACAGCTTAGAACCCTGTGTCATGAAATAGTTGTCGGGCCTGTTTTGTCTGCTTGCGTATACGATGTCGTATCCTTCCTGTATTTTTTTGTAAAGTGCGGGAATTTGGCTTGGCGGATTCTGTAAGTCGCAGTCGAGTGTTACAACATAGTCCCCAGATGACAAGTCAAATCCGGCATTAAGTGCGTATTGTTGCCCAAAATTCCTACTAAGAAATACTCCTTTAACTTTTTTGTCATTAGCGCAGATCCTGCGTATGATTTCCTGACTGTTGTCCGGACTGTGGTCTTCAACAAGTATAATCTCATAGTCATCAGTGATTTCATTAACTGCAGTTTCTATTTGGCTTACCAGTTCATTAATGAGTGTAGGTGCGCCATAAACAGGGCTAATAATTGAGATATGCATAGCGAATGGATTTATAGTTTCTGGGAGAATTCAATAATGAATTGAGCTATTTGTTTTACTTCCTCGTCTTTTAGTTCATAATAAAGGGGTAGTCTGACTAAACAGTCCGCATAATGGTCACAATTAGGAAGTGGTTTCCCCACATATTTTGATTGATAGTATTGACTGGAGTGTAGAGGCAAGTAATGGAAAGTCAGCTGAACGCCTTTTTCCTTCATCCATTCCATCAAACGGGTTCGATAATCTAAGGAAGAGCATAATAAATAGAAAATATGGCCGTTGTTCGTTGCATAATCAGGAATAATGGGTAACTTCATATTGCTACTATCCATATTGTTGCTTAGTAGTTCGTAATACATTTCCCATATATGTTTCCTTCTATCTTGGATATTGTCCATCTGCTCCAACTGAGCCCACAAAAAGGCTGCGTTGATTTCTGACAGAAGGAATGAAGAACCTAAATCACACCAGCCGTATTTATTGACAGCTCCGCGATAGAATTCTGCACGATTGGTTCCTTTCTCCCATAAAATCTCTGAGCGCCTTATGAAACGTTCGTCGTTGATGGCCAACATTCCACCTTCACCACAATTGATGTTTTTGGTTTCATGAAAGGAAAAAGCAGCTAAATGCCCAATGCTGCCCAATGGCTTCCCTTTATAATAGGAATCAATAGCCTGAGCCGCATCTTCAACAACGATTAAGTGGTGTTTTTCTGCTAATTCCATAATGGCATCCATATCGCAAGAAATACCAGCGTAATGGACAACAACGATTACTTTCGTCCTTGAGGTTATCAGTGGTTTGATATTCTCTGCGGTAATATTGGGAGAATCTTTCCCGCTATCCGCGAACTTGATGTTTGCCCTTTCACGCATGAAAGCAAGGGCTGTTGATACAAAAGTATAGGACGGAACGATTACTTCGTCGTTTTCTTGAAGATTACAAAGCATGGCACACATTTCCAATGCGTCAGTCGCAGAGGTTGTCAAGAGACACTTCTTGAATCCGTATTTCTCTTCAAAAAAAGAATGGCATTTTTTAGTGAAGGTCCCATTCCCTGACATGGTCATTGAATGGCAAACCTCCTTGATATATTCAAGTTCTCGACCAGAACAATATGGCTTATTGAATGGAATCATCATTTATCAGTATTTCCTATGATTTTTGTGGAATAGTCTTTTATGTTCATCTCCCACATTAAATAGAACCAGATTATTGCAGAAGGCAAGGCTTTTAGAGCATATGGTCTAATCCAATCTACGTATATCCATCTTGGGAAAAGTACGTCGGATGTGCATAGAGAGGTAAATATAAAAGCATAGACAAGTAAATATAAGTCCCAACGGCTTCGTTTCCAGGGAGCAGTTACATACCAAACGACAAATCCTGTCATCGCAGAGATGTAACCATAGCTTTCAGTTTCGGTTGAGAATAGGCATATGAACAAGGTCACTGAGGTCAGCATGGCATAGCGGAACCCTGGATTCTTAAATTGGTCTATCCTACGGAAAGGAGTGAGGAAGATAAGGCATCCTGGGATGATAAACCACAGGTCGGAATAGGTCGAACAGTGTGAAATCTTGCGGATCATTCCTAATAACGAAGTGTTATTGGATGAGTCAAACATATTAGTGTTGTTTTTCAAGACGAGAGAGTCGTACCATCCGAAGTATTGTTGGATAATATAGTCAGCACTGGATATGAACATGGGTGCGATAAAGAATACGATACTCCACAAGACACATGACCATATAAATTTTTTCTTGTCTTTAATGAAGAAAAAGAATGCAAATCCCATTACTCCATAAAGTTTGATGAATATGGTTAGTACGATAAAGAAAGCAGCCCATACAGGTTTTTGTTTCTCCACGCAAGCAAAGATGAGCAAAAATGTGGCTGCAATTGCTAAATCGTATTGTTCTACAAACAACGGGGTCATTACTTCGTGGGCACAGAACCAGAACATGAACACTTTCTGCCAGCGTAGCATGGGCATATATAGCACAGAGACGAAGAATGTCGCTACTAAAAATATCTCCCAGAATAATAATCCCCAAGAATCTTGTAACAAGGCAAAGGGAGCTATCACGTAGGCAAAGATTGGTCCATAGTGATTACAGTCTCCTTCAAGATAAGGATAAAAGTCGAATAATGAGAGTTGGTCAATGCAATTGTAATATACCGATTTATAAATCTGGTACGTGTTACAATGTTTTCCCCATTTCTGAATAGAAATAATAATGGGCATCAGCATATAAATAAATGTGATGGTGCGCCAATCACTCCAGAAAGGCTTGCGGAAGAAAGACTTGATACTTACTATCATGATAATATTTCTGCGACGTGATAAAGTGGACGACGTTTAACCTCGGCGTAGATGTTTCCAATGTATACGCCCATAATCCCTAAGGAGATGAGGAAGAAACCACCTACCAGCCAAATGCTGAGGATGAGTGACGACCAACCGGGTACGGCAGTGCCTATAATCAAAGCGCGGATTACGTAGACGCCGATGCATAAAGCGATAATTAGGAAGAAGATGCCCAAATACAGAATGGCATACATCGGTTTGACGCTGAAAGCAGTAATACCATTCAGAGCCAGTTTCAGCATCTTGCTAACGGTATATTTCGAAGAACCAGCATAGCGCTCGCTGATGACGTCGTCGACTGTCGCTGTCTGTAGACCAATTTGGGGGATCAATCCACGAAGATATAGGTTGTGCTCTTTATACGTAGCCAGCATATCGAGCGAACGCTTGCTCATCAGACGGAAGTCTGCATGGTTATAGACGCTCTCCACGCCCATTGAACTCTGAAGCTTGTAGAAAGCCTGTGCAGTCATGCGCTTCATCAGAGGGTCGGCTTGACGAGAAACCTTCACGCCATAAACGATGTCGTTGCCTTCCTCAAAGTGCTTGACCATCTGTGGAATGCATTCAATGTCATCTTGCAAGTCAGCATCTATCGTGATGACAGCGTCGGCCCATTCACGTGCAGTCATCATACCTGCCATAATAGCATTCTGGTGACCAACGTTGCGAGCCAGGTTGATACCTCGTACGAAACGATTCTCCTTGTGCAGTTCTTGGATAATCTCCCAAGTACGGTCACGACTGCCATCATTGACAAACACCATCATGCTGTCTTTGGAAATCAGACCTTCGGTTATCATACGCTCGAAAAGGGCTGTCAAACGCTCTACGGAGTGGTGCAGAACTTCCTCTTCGTTATAACAAGGTGAAACAGTTGCTAACTTAATCATGACTGACGATTGACAAATTCTGTGAAGGTGATAAACTCGTGATTTCTTCCTTTCAGCATCTTGATGAGGTTGTCAAGGCGTTGCATCATCTGACGTCCACTATGGTTCTTGATGATGAAGGGCATCTTGAACTCTGGGTGCTCCTTTAAATCAAAGAACTCCCAAGGGTGGAAATAGGTGACAAAGTAGCCGTCGTGATTTAACGTGCGACACACCATCCAGTGATAAAGGCTTTCAGGCAGGTTGTGCAATGCCAACCAAAACAAAGGGAATCTTATCCAAGGGGTTACGGAGGCAGGAATCTGCATCACTCCACCTTTCATAAACCAAGTGCGCGGATCTGTCAGATGCATATAACGACCTGGAATAAAGGCGGGGTTCAACGAAGAGTTGTAACGATAGCCTGCCTTCTCTATTTCGCTATCGCTGACAGGGAACATGCGAGGCTGGCGATAGCCATAGACCTGACGACCTGTGACACGTTCTACTATTTGTTTTGATACAGCAAAGTCGGTTTCCTTAGGTTGCCAATGGTCTACACCATGACACGCCACCTCATGGCCCTCGTCCATGATGCGTTGCATCACTTCAGGAGCGTTCTCTGCAAAGTTACCTGTGCAGAAGAACGTTGCCTTAACACCGTTCTGTTTCAGTACGTCGAGAATGCGGTTGGTGCCTTCTATTGACACCTTCATGCCTTCTTCCAACGAGAAATCTACTCCATGTTCGCGAGGCACATCAAACTCCTCTGTATCAAAACTCAGTAGTATCATAATTATGAATTATGCATTATGAATTACAAAGCAGCCTGTATCTTTGCTGCAATCTCCTTGAACTCCTCCTCCGTAAGCTTCAGCTTCTCACGACGGAAATCGGCATCAGCCTCGCTCTGCATGGGAATGAGATGAATGTGGGCGTGAGCCACTTCAAGACCCAACACCACTTGAGCCACTTTCTTGCAAGGGAATGCCTTCTTGATGGCAATAGCCACACGCTTGGCAAACTGCTGATATCGAGCGAGCTCGTCATCGTCCATGTCGAAGAAATAATCAACCTCACGACGAGGAATTACCAATGTATGACCTTTTACCAGAGGGTTGATGTCAAGGAAAGCATAGAACTCCTCATTCTCTGCACACTTGTAGCTGGGAATCTCACCAGCAGCAATCTTTGCGAAAATATCCATAACTTTTGAACTTTATGACTTCTTATGCTATCGAAATATTATCAATACGCAATTTGATGGTGCCACGAGGAATAGTAATCTCTACTTCATCGCCCACCTTCTTACCCAGCAGTCCCTGTGCAATAGGGGTCTTAATGGAAATCTTACCTGCACGCAGGTCAGCCTCGTTCTCGCTGACAATGGTGTACGACATCTTACTCTTAGTGGTCAGATTGGTCATCTCTACCTTTGTCAGAATCTGCACGCAGTCAGTGCTCAGACGCGAGGTGTCTACAATCTTTGCCTCGGAAATAGTTGCCTTTAGACGATTAATCTTGTCTTCCAGATGAGCCTGTGCTTCCTTGGCAGCATCGTACTCACTGTTCTCACTCAAATCTCCTTTTTCACGTGCCTCGGCAATAGCGGCTGAGGCCTTGGGGCGCTCCACTGCTTCCAAGCGGTGCAGCTCGGCTATGAGCTTGTCATAACCTTCTTGTGACATGTATGCCATAATCTTATTCTTTTTAGTTATTCTTTCAAAAATCTCGGCAGACGTAAAAAAATAAAAGAATTCCGACCCTCTTTTCGTCGGAATCCCTGAATCTCTCTATGTCCTATTATCGCTTGCAAAGGTAGGAATTATTTCTTAAACAACCAAATTTTCAGCAAAAAACTTTAAAAATCGTTTGATTTATATCAAGAAAGTGTGATGCTTACATCTTTTTATGGGTTGATTTTCTTGCAGTTAACTCCAAAAGAGTTACCTTTGCAACGTGTTTTTCATAGTATTAGATTTAAGGTTAACAAAAGGTTAGGGGTTCGGCGGAGCCCCATTTTTTATGTCCTTTTGTAGAGAAAGCACAAAATATAGTATAATGCGATACCTGTTATGAGGCCTGCTAATGCGTCAATGACATAGTGGGCATAGATATAAACCGTTGCGAGACACATCAATATGTAGAATGGGAGTATGGTGAATATTAACCAGCGGCATCGTGTCCGCAAGGCTAGCATCATCAGAACTGTGGTTATTCCCACGTGACTACTCGGAAAAGCAGCAGTAGGTCGTTCGCCAGCATCGTGTGCCAAGTCCAGAATATGATACCAGAAACCATCGCTCCATCCAGGGGCTGCCATGCGTTCAGAGTGCGTCATGAACCAATCGCCCAAGTTTGGGAAGACGCCTGCCGCTATGTTTTCTGTGCCTGCAGCAAGATAGTAGAACTGAGGACCCGTGACAGGAAGTAGTACAAAGATGAAGTAGTAGATGAAGAACGAAACAAGGATGACGAACGTTGCCATCTTGAATTCCTGATATCGCGCCACAAAGTAATAGAGTGATACCAATGCGATGAGTGGGAAGTAGGACACGTAGCCCAGACACATCAGTTCAGAGAACCATGCGTAAGGCACGGCCTGAGAAAAGAGTAGGGATGGCTGACAACCAAAGAGTCCCTGTTCCATTGAGGCAAAGAAGTGGTCAAGATTGGGTAGCAGCCTGTTGAGTTCATAAGTATCAGGATACCACCAACCCAAGAAACTCATCTGTGCTACGATGCGCAGCAATAGTGTCAGCCTGCAAGGCATCATGCGATAGACACCCCACATAAGCAGGGTTACCAGAATGTAGCAACCTCGTCCCAACAACATTTGCTCAGGATTCTGGAGTTTGTTCCACATGAAAGCCATCATCAGCAGGGTGAACACAACATAAGCTATTGTGAACCACTCTGCAGCCAAGAGCCCACGTTCAGGTTTCTTTTCTTTTAAAAATATATCTGCTAAAGCCATTTGTTTTTCTTATACCATGCAATACTTCTGCGCACACCTTCCTCCAATTTTACCTGTGGTTCGTAGCCCAGTTCCTGACGAGCAGGGTTGATGTCACAACGCCAGTTGCGCTGTTTCATGATATTGTATTTGTCGTTGTTTAGGGCCGTTACCTTGCCTGTTATGTGTCCCATGTACTCGCCACAGAAGGTAATGATGCGCAACAGCCAAAGAGGAGCAGTGATGCGAATCCACCAGGGATTCCCCAACTCTTTGCGAATCAGGTCGCTGAAGGTGCTTGATTGATATACCTCGCCATCGCTCAGGAAGTAGCAACGTCCTGTCTGTCCCTTTTCCATAGCCAAGAAGACAGCCTGAACCACATCTGTCACATAAACGAAGGTAATGTCCTGCTGTTTGAAACCTACAGCAAAATCGGTGTGCGACTGAATGCTCTTGGCCATCATGAAGTAATCGCGCTCACGGGGACCATAGACTCCTGTAGGTCTGAGGATGACATATGGAAGCAATTTCTCATTTCTTAGACCTAAAGGTGCTAAGCGACTTTGTCGATTACTCTTTTCTAATTCCTTATTTAAAGAAACGAGCCATTGTTCTGCCTCTAACTTGCTTTTTCCATATGCTGTGTTGGGCATGGCCTTGTCTTGCTCTCTAATCTCCTTGTAGGGCTGTTCCTCACGGATAGCACCCATGATACTCAGCGAACTGATATAGACAAATCGCTTCAATGGCATTTGCAAATCAAGCAAAGCACGTACAAGGTTCTTCGTCCCTTCCGTATTAATGCGGAAGAAGTCTTCCTTATGCAGACATTTAGTTACACCAGCAGCATGCACAACATAGTCGAACTGAATGTCCTTCAGTTGTTGTTTTAACTCAGCTTCCGAAGAAAGATTCAACTCAATGAAGTGAATGCGCTCATCCTGCAGGAAAGCCTTTGAACTACTTTTCCGCACAGCTGCCCATGTCTCAAAACCTCTGTTGAGCGCTTCTTCTACGATGAAGGATCCAATGAAACCGCTGGCTCCTGTAATTAGTATTTTTGGATTCATGGGTGCAAAGATATAAAATAATTCATAATTTATAATTCATAATTCATAATTATTTATTATCTTTGCGCTTAGAAAACTAATTTACGTAATACTATGAGCAAAGGAAAAGGTAAAAAACGTTTGAGTAAGAAGCAGATTGCAGAGATGCTGCAGACGCTGTTTCAGCAGAATCCAAACGAGACATTCTCGTTTAAGCAGATATTCAAGGCACTGAAGTTCGATACACATCCTGTTAAGATGATGGCTATCGACTTGATGGAGGAAATGGCATGGGACGATTTTCTCAGCAAAGCCAGTGATAATTCGTATCGATTGAATCTGAAGACACAGGTTCAGGAAGGAACGTTTATCCGCAAAGCCAATGGTAAGAACTCCTTCCTGCCTGATGATGGCGGCAAGCCCATCTTCGTGTCAGAGCGCAATTCGATGTTCGCACTGAATGGCGATAGGGTGAAAGTGGCCATGATGGCTCGTCGCGAGAAACACATTAAAGAGGCGATGGTGGTTGAAATCTTGAGTCACAAGATGGACCAGGCCGTGGGCAAACTGAAGGTGGAGCGTGACTATGCCTTCCTGATTACCGAGGGCAACATCTTCGTGAATGATATCCTTATTCCCAAGAAGAAGCTGAAGGGTGGCAAGACGGGCGATAAGGCAGTGGTGAAGATCACACAGTGGCCATCGAAGGACTCGAAGAACATGGTGGGTGAGGTGATTGACGTATTGGGTAAGGAAGGCGACAACAATGTGGAGATGCACGCCATTCTGGCTCAATATGGATTACCCTACAAGTATCCGAAGAATGTGGAGGATGCTGCTGAGAAGATAGATCCAGGTATCACGCCTCAGGAGATTGCTCGTCGCGAGGACTTCCGTGATGTCTTTACATGCACCATTGACCCTAAGGACGCCAAGGACTTCGACGATGCATTGAGTATCCGTAAGCAAGGGAAACTCTGGGAAGTCGGCGTTCATATTGCTGATGTAAGCCATTACGTCAAGGAAGGCTCTACGATTGATAAGGAGGCTGTGAAGCGTGCCACCAGTGTCTATCTTGTGGATCGCACTATTCCAATGTTGCCTGAGCGCCTTTGCAATTTCATCTGCTCGTTGCGTCCTGACGAAGAGAAGCTTTGCTACAGTGCGATTTTCGTTTTAGACGAAGATGCCAATGTGAAGAACTACCACATAGCCCATACCGTGATTAAGAGCAATCGCCGCTATGCCTATGAGGAGGTACAGGAGATATTGACGGGAAAGGATGGCGATTATGCCGAAGAGTTGCGCACTTTGGATAAACTTGCCAAGAAACTGCGTGAACGCCGCTTCAAGGGTGGGGCAGTGAAGTTTGATCGTGAGGAACTTCACTTCGATATTGATGAGAAAGGTAAGCCTATACGTGCCTATTTCAAGAAATCGAACGATGCCACCCAGCTCATTGAAGAGTTCATGCTGCTGGCCAATCGCACAGTAGCTGAGCATATTGGTAAAGTGAAATCAAAAAGTTCAAAGTTCAAAGTTCAAAGTTCAAAGGCTAAAACCTTCGTTTATCGTGTTCACGATCAGCCCGATCCCACCAAGTTGGAGACCCTGCGCGAGTTTGTGGTGAAGTTTGGCTATAAGATGAAGACCAGTGGTACGAAGGGCGCCATTTCGAAGTCGTTGAATACGCTGATGGATAATTGTCAGGGTAAGAAGGAGCAGAAACTCATTGAGACCGTTGCCCTGCGTGCCATGATGAAGGCGAAGTATTCAACGCATAACATCGGGCACTATGGCTTGGCTTTCGACTATTATACCCATTTTACCTCGCCCATCCGTCGTTATCCTGACATGATGGTTCATCGCTTGCTGACGAAATATCAGGATGGTGGGCGTTCGGCCAATCAGGAAAAGTACGAGGACTTGTGCGAGCATTGCTCTGATATGGAGGTGACTTCCCAGCAGGCAGAGCGCGACTCCATCAAGTATAAGATGGTGGAGTTTATGGAGGACAAGATAGGCAATGAATACGATGCCCACATCTCTGGCATTCAGTCGTATGGCATCTATTGCGAGATAGACGAGAACCATTGCGAAGGAATGGTGCCCATGCGCGATTTGGATGATGACTACTACGACTTCGACGAGCGCAACTATTGCCTCGTGGGTCGACGTCATCACCATAAGTATCAGTTGGGCGACCCCATTCGCATCAAGGTGGCTCGTGCCAATCTGGAGAAGCGCCAGCTGGACTTTGCATTGGCAGAAGATTAATGTTTCACTCTTAACACATAACTAAACAATGTATCAAGCAGACGAACACCGTTACGACAACGGTATGCAGTATCAACGATGTGGGCGCAGTGGTGTGTTGTTGCCCAAGGTGTCACTGGGCATGTGGCATAACTTTGGAAGTGTGGACCCTTATGAGCGTAGCCGGGAAATTGTCCGCTATGCCTTTGATCACGGGGTGACGCATCTGGACTTGGCCAACAACTACGGCCCGGTTTATGGATCTGCCGAGGAAACCTTAGGCAGATTGATGGACGACGACCTGCGTCCTTATCGCGACGAGTTGTTCATCTCAACGAAGGCGGGCTATGATATGTGGCCCGGACCTTATGGCAACTGGGGCTCTCGCAAATATCTGATGGCTTCGCTCGATCAGAGTCTGCGTCGCATGCACCTTGATTATGTAGATTTGTTCTATAGTCATCGCTATGACCCCAACACCCCTTTGGAGGAAACCTTGCAGGCACTGGTTGACATTGTCCGTAGTGGTAAGGCGTTGTATGTGGGCATTTCCAACTGGCCTTTGGAACCCTTACTCTTCGGCATCAACTATCTGCGTAGCCACGATACCCCGTTGCTTATCTATCAGGGCAAGTTGAATATGTTAAATCGTGCTCCTATTGATGAAGGCATTTTGCGACTTTGTCATGAAGAGGGGGTGGGCTTTATTGCCTTCTCGCCTTTGGCTCAGGGTTTGTTGACGGGTCGTTATCTCAATTGTAAGTCGACGGCCGAAGGAAAGGTCAATGGTATTCCAGACGATTCGCGCATGTCGAAGAATAAATTCTTGCGCCCTGAGATGCTGACGGATGAGTTGTTGGCTCAGTTGCATCAGTGGAATAGCGAGGCAGAGGCCAAAGGACAAAGTCTAGCGGAGATGGCCCTGCGCTGGATTCTCGATCAGCAGGGCGTCACCTCCGTATTGGTAGGGGCCAGTTCCACTCGTCAATTAGAGCAGAACCTTCGTTGTGTTTAACCTTTTTATTTAAGAATTTCCTCCAGCAATTCCTTTAGGTGTCCAGGCACAATGATGTGGTGGTTGCCAATAGGCTGGGTGAGGAAATAACGTGTCTGACCTTTGTCATCTAACTCAATTACTTGTTGGGTGCGACAGAGGTCAGGTTTTGCTTGGTTGCGCACCAATGTACCTTCTGCAATGAAGTGACGACTCATATCGCCTGCAACCTTGAAGATGGTAACGGGACCTTCCTTCATATAACCTCGAATGCCCACGCCGATGCCCGATTCAAAATGGGTGTCCAACTCATAGCGCTCCACCATGTTCAGGGGAATGGTGCAATGAGCAAACAGCATCTCGCCCTTTTCTGGGTCAATGGTGGCAGGATTGGCTTGGAAACCAGAAACGCCTGTCAGTGCCTGAATGATTTTCATCGACAGCATAGCAGGTACGTCGCCTTCGCATCCTGCTACGATGCCCTCAGCGTTCAGCTTTGCCAATGCCATACATCCTGTGTCGCGGATGGTGGTTAGCAGGTCGAAACAGCGTAGGGTGAAACCCTGCAATTGGTATTTCTCAACCAATGCCTTCAGAGTCTCGTAGATTTTCTTCACGTTGGGCATCTCCAGCAATTCCTTCATGGGGATATACACCAACTCAATGCCTAGCCGTTCTTTGACGATGGTGCGATCGAAACGACTGGAAATCAACCAATCCGAAGGTTCACCAATCAGTCCTAGTCTGCATCCTTTCATCTTGCTGCGAGCCTCACCAGCTTGCTCCAACACCTTGATTCTGTGATGGATATATGTAGTCGAGCCATGAATAATCTCGCCTGTAATGCCTTGTTGGTTCAGGTAGGAAAGGATTTCCATCGAGGCAGCCAGCGAATTGCTCTTGCCCGATGTCAGCAGATAAAACGGTCGCTTCGATTGCTGTTGCAGTTGAGGTAATAGGGGCTTGAAGATGCCCTCAGTTCCTCCCGTACGTATATAAATAAGGTCGAGCGCATGACTCCCATAGTCGCTGAAGTCATTGCCTCGCATGTCGTACGTAATGTCCAGACTCTCAAGAAATGCTCTGGTGGTAGCATCGATGGACTTTGCATCGTGCAACTCGGATGTAATTGTATAAATTGCAATATTCATAGTCTTCAGATTTTTCTGCAAAGATAATCCTTTCTATTGATATTTCCAAACTTTTTCTTGAAAATAGGTCAACCCCTCCCTCAACACTCTTGAAATGCCCAACTACACTGGGTTTGAGCATAGTGAGGTGTTGCCTGAACAGGTCCCTAATAGGTCCCTAACACCTCACTCAACCATGCGCCTTGAAGATATACACTTCTCGCATGGTGCGGAGCCTATACTCACATCGTCGATATAGGCTCGGCATGATGTCCGGAGCCACTCCGGACGATGTCAGAAGCCACTCGGGACAATGTCAAAAGTTACTCCGCAGGACGTCAACATAGGCTTGACGCCATGTGGTATATGCAAAAAAGAGAGACCGAAGTCTCTCTTTCTGTGATCCGCTTGGGGCTCGAACCCAAGACCCCAACATTAAAAGTGTTGTGCTCTACCAACTGAGCTAGCGGATCTCCGTTGCTTTAAAAAGCGGGTGATAATTGCGGTGCAAACCGAATGCAGAAAGCTTGCTTTTTGCTGAGGCGCCGCCCGCAATCGCAGTCGCATTTTCAAAATGCGGGTGCAAAGGTACGATGTTTTTTTGAAATAGCCAAATTTATTCGGATGTTTTTTCGTTTTTGGCTTTCTCTTCTTCCATTGCACGCTTATAACATTCCCTACAAAGGGGCTCGTATTCTTGTGTCTCACCCAACAAAACGCGCTTGTCGTTCTGGACGGTACGATGGCTGACATAGGCCAGTGAACCGCATTTCACACAGATGGCGTGAACCTTTGTCACGTCGTCGGCTATGGCACAAAGGGCGGGCATGGGCCCAAAGGGTATACCCTTGTAGTCCATATCCAATCCGGCAATGATGACGCGGACTCCACGATTGGCCAATTCGTTGCAGACGGCTACCAATCCTTCGTCGAAGAATTGGGCCTCGTCAATGCCCACCACGTCGATGTCGCTAGAGAGCAACAGGATGCTGGCAGATGAATCGATAGGGGTGGAATGAATGGCATTATGATCGTGACTCACCACTTCCTCGTCGCTATAGCGCGTGTCGATGGCAGGCTTGAAGATTTCAACGTGCTGCTTGGCAAACTGGGCACGGCGCAAACGTCTGATAAGCTCCTCTGTCTTGCCTGAGAACATGGAACCGCACACTACTTCTATTCTTCCTGGGCGACGTGCTTCGCCCGATGATGGATATGTAATCATGCTGCAAAGATAGTGAAAAAATGAGAAATTAGTGTCAAGAAATAAAAATTAATTTGTATCTTTGTCCTCGAATATGGGTATATTGTATATCGTTCCAACGCCCGTGGGTAATATGGAGGACATGACTTTGCGTGCCATCCGTATACTGAAAGAGGCCGATCTTGTGTTGGCTGAAGATACCCGCACATCAGGCATTCTGCTGAAACATTTCCAGATTCAGCAGCATTTGATGTCACACCATAAGTTTAATGAACATGGCACCAGTGCTTCTGTAGTAGAGCGTTTGCAGGCTGGTCAGACCGTAGCACTTATCAGTGATGCAGGTACGCCAGGTATCTCCGATCCTGGTTTCTTTCTGGTTCGTGAAGCAGTTCGAGCAGGCATTGAGGTGCAGACTCTGCCTGGGGCAACCGCCTTTGTGCCAGCCTTAGTGTCAAGTGGCTTGCCTTGCGATCGTTTCTGTTTCGAGGGTTTCCTGCCTCAGAAGAAAGGTCGGCAATCGAAGATAGAATCTTTGCGCGATGAGGAACGTACAATGGTTTTCTATGAGTCGCCATATCGTGTATTGAAAACCTTGCAGCAGTTCTCCGAGGTGTTCGGTCCTGAACGTCAGGTCAGCGTATGTCGTGAGATATCGAAGGTGCACGAGGAGAGTGTCAGAGGAACCTTGCAGGAGGTAATTCAGCACTTTACAGAGCATGAGCCTCGTGGAGAGTTCGTTATCGTAGTAGCAGGAAAAAGTGAGAAATGAATTAATGTGATTGCATATGAAAAAGATATTATTGCTAGTCTTCGGTTTGATAGCTTTAACGGCATGTAAGCAAAAGGGTCCGGACCCTAAGGATATTGCGTTGGCTCAACAGCGTGATTCGTTGAACCGTATCATTGCGATGAAAGACAATGAGATTAACGATATGATGTCAACCATGAATGATATCGTGGAAGGTTTTCGTGCTATCAATGAGGCTGAAGACCGTCTCACCATAGTTCGTAGTGATGAGGGTGCCTCGTCAACAGAACGTATTCGCGAGAATTTGCAGTTTATTCAGCAGACCATGCAGCAGAACCGTGAGCTTCTCAATAAGCTTAGAAACCAGTTGCGCCAGAGCTCTGTGAGTGGCGAACAACTTCGTCGCACCATTGATAACTTTGCACGACAGATGGAGGAGAAGGATGTGCAACTGAAGCAATTGGAGGCTGATTTGCAAGCAAAGGATGTTCAGATAGGTGAGCTAACAGAGCAGGTGACCGATTTGAACAGTAATATCTCAACCTTGCAAGAGGAGTCCACCAAAAAAACGCAGACTATCACGTCGCAAGACAAGCAACTGAATACGGCTTGGTTTGTCTTTGGCACCAAGAAAGAGTTGAAGGAACAGCGCATCTATGACGATGGAAAGGTGTTGCATAACAATTTCAACCGCGATTATTTTACGAAGATAGACATCCGTGTTGATAAGGAGATACGTCTTTACAGTCGTTCTGCCAAGATATTAACGGCTCACCCGGCTTCAGCCTATGTGTTGACACAGGATGCTAACAAGCAGTTTATACTCCGAATAACTAATCCGCAGTTGTTCTGGTCTACCAGCAAGTATTTGGTAGTTATGGTGAAGTAATCCAGTATAGCTATCAATTGGATTGTAAGTTAAAAAATAGTTAAAATCTTCGCAAGTATGATGCTTGCGAGGATTTTTTGTTATACCTTTGTCATAGCCTATTAAAAAACAAAAAATATTTTAAACAATGAAAAGATTTATTTACGCGGTATTAACCGTTGTTTCGTTGTGCGCCATGAGTGCATGCGAAAAACAATTGGAGGTAAAGCCGGCAGACCAACCCAAGGCCGACGGCGAGTTGAAAATCAGAACGCGGTCGGCTAGTAACGATTTGGTAGTAAGTTACCCAGTGATTGTCTATGTGATGAACAGCGAAGGAACTTGCGTAAGTCGTGAAACAGTGGTTTCAGCGGAAAGTGCATTGTCAATTGATTTACCTTCGGGAGAGTATAATGTGTATGCTGTTGCAGGTGCAACAGAAGATTCTTACACGCTGCCGACAATGCAAACTGCAACTCCAACAAGTGAGCTGTTGTTAAAAGAGAACGCAAAGCATGGCGATTTGATGGCAGCGTCGAGTACTATTACGTTGGGTAAGAATGAAACCAACCAACTCACTCTTAACCTTGCAAGAAAAGTAATGAAAGTAACTTCGCTTACCATCAACGATGTACCTACGGATGTTACTGCAGTTACGATGACGTTTTCTCCACTATGCAAAAGTCTAAGGTTGAATGGTACTTTCAATACAACGGCAACAAGCCAGACAGTAAGCCTAACAAAGCAAGCGGATGAAACAACCTGGACGAATAGTGAATCGTTGTTCCTTCTTCCACAAACTGGAAGTACAACTATCACGATAGGGCTAACGAAAGGTGAGCAGACAACCTATTATTCCTATGCTTGCCAACAGACATTAGATTCTAACCATGAATTGACTATAGCAGCTACGTATGCGGGCGATAGGAAGATTACCATGACGGGAAGTATCAATGGAGTTGCATGGGGTGATCCTATTGACATTACGTTTGAATTTGGAGAAGACAATACTAGTGATAATAAAGGGGGTGACTCTAATAATTCATCGGATGAAGTTCCTGAGGTTCATTCTGTTTACAAAGATTGCTATGTGCTGTCTGTGGCAGATGATGGTAACGATAAGGTAGTAACTCTGCTTCACAAGAATGCTGTAGCTATATCAGGAAGTGGAAAAACTGAAGCAGCAGTAAGGGCTGAGATTGATGCTATTTTGCCTTCCTTTAATATTAATGGTATTACGGGGTGGAGGACACCAACAAGAGCAGAAATCAACAACCTTACAGTTACAGAATTTAATGCTGCAATGAATGGTGTAAGTGGACTTACAGATTTCAACTCAAAAACTTATTTTTATTTGGAAGGGTCAAGTCTAAAATCTGTATATTTTAGAAATACCACAGTAAACTGGGGTGCTGAATTTACCTATGGTGATCATTTCCGCCCAGTAACTACAGTTCGGTTTATTAAATAACAACAAGAATGGGACAGCCAATCGGTTGTCCCATTCTTTTATATACTGATTGATGATTACTCAGCAACGAGTGTGAAGCGCTTGAAGGCTACGATAGCCAGTTCCTTGTCCTGCTGAGCGAGCCACTGAGAAACAGTAGCCTTATCGCCGTCGCCGAACTGGAACTCCTGGTCTACCAAGCAGTTCTCCTTCAAGAACTTGTTAACACGACCCTTAGCGATGTTCTCAATCATAGGCATCTTCAACTGAGCCTCGCCCTCTGCCTTAGCAGTCTCAATGAGCTTGCGAGCCTCGTCAGCCTGTTCCTTGGTGAGCCAGCCCTTAGCCATGTTTGACTCGATGTGATCCTCAGAGTCAACGAGGTTGGGGTTGATGCCAGCCTTCTTCAGCTTGTTCTCTACGAACTTCTCAACCTGCTCGAGCTTAGTCTTCTCAACAGCGGTCTTGTACTCCTCGTCGAGAATCTTCTGGTCTACGCTCTCAGCGTTCAGTGCTACGGGCTTCATAGCTGCTACCTGCATAGCGAGCTTGTGACCTACCTCAGCAGCATTCTTGTTGAGCTGAACCATGGTGCACAGAGTATTCTTGCCCATGTGATTGTAAACCTCGATATTATCACCTTCGAGAGTCAGGTAGCCGTCAAGCTCCATCTTCTCACCAGTAATACCAGAACGCTGTGTAACAGCCTCCTGAGCAGTCTGACCGTTGATGTTGAGAGCCTTAACAGCCTCGATGTCCTTGCACTTGTTGGCGATAGCAGCATCGAGGATGCTCTGAGTAAGAGCGATGAAGTCGGCACCGTTGGCAACGAAGTCGGTCTCACACTTCAAGGCAATCATGGCAGCAAAGCCGTCAACAGCCTTAACGAGTACACAACCATTTGATGTCTCACGGTCAGAACGCTTAGCAGCAATGGCAAGACCACGCTCACGAAGCAGTTCCTTAGCCTTATCGAAATCGCCCTCAGCCTCGGTCAAAGCCTTCTTTACGTCGGCAAGACCAGCACCTGTCATAGCGCGAAGTTTCTTGATATCGTCTATTGAAATAGCCATTTTGATATACAGTTTTAAAATTTACAACTTACATTTAATTACTCTGCAGCCTCTTCAGCCTTGGGAGCCTCCTCAGCAGCAGCCTTGCGGGGCTTGCGTGCAGCACGCTTAGGCTTAACCTCTTCAGTTGCCTCGCCTTCAGCCTGAGCGTCAGCAGCCTTCTCGTCAGCCTTCTCTACTTTGCGCTCCTCAATACCCTCGTTGATAGCGTCGCAGCAAGCAGTGAGGATAGCCTCTACTGAATCCTTGGCGTCGTCGTTAGCAGGGATAACGAAGTCGATGTTCTTGGGGTCAGAGTTGGTATCAACGATACCGAATACGGGGATACCCAGACGATTAGCCTCACGAACGGCAATGTTCTCCTTCATCACGTCAACAACGAAAAGTGCGCTAGGCAGACGAGTCAGGTCGGCGATAGAACCAAGGTTCTTCTCCAACTTAGCACGCTGACGGGTAACCTGCAGCAACTCGCGCTTTGACAGATTAGCATATGTACCATCCTGCATGAGCTTGTCAATGTTCGCCATTTTCTTAACGGCCTTGCGGATAGTCGGGAAGTTGGTCAACATACCACCCGGCCAGCGCTCGATGACATAAGGCATACCAACGCTCTGAGCCTTCTCGGCGATGATTTCCTTAGTCTGTTTTTTAGTAGCGACGAACAGCACCTTCTTGCCGCTCTTGGCAATCTGCTTCAATGCATCTGCAGCCTCGTCAATCTTAGCTACAGTCTTGTGGAGGTCAATAATATGAATACCGTTACGCTCGGTATAGATGTAGGGAGCCATTGCAGGGTTCCACTTACGCTTCAGGTGGCCGAAGTGACAGCCTGCCTGCAGCAATTGGTCAAAATTAGTTCTTGCCATTTTTGTTTTGCTTTTTAATTGTTTACTTTCTTTTTAATTCTGTTTGTTAGAATCAGCCAGTGGGTAGTCTTTCCTTCTAAGTAATCCCAGCTTATCCTAGGTAATACCAGATGTTCTAGGAAGAATCTCACCGGTTTAGATACTAAACTGTTCAGTATATTAACTTCGTTGACTTTTGTCACGACTCGGCAAATCAAGCAAGCTTGTTTGCTCTCGCTGCTCCAAAAGTTAACGCTTACTGAACTGGAAGCGACGACGAGCCTTTGGCTGACCTGGCTTCTTACGCTCAACCTCACGAGCATCGCGGGTCAGGAAACCATGATCCTTCAGGTTCTTCTTATCCTCAGCATTAACCTTTACGAGTGCACGAGCGATAGCAAGGCGCAGAGCCTGGCTCTGACCGGTGAAACCACCACCGTCAAGGTTAGCTTTGATATCGTATTTCTCTGCAACTTCGAGCAGGTTCAGTGGCTGCTTAACCACGTACTGCAGGATGGCAGAGGGGAAATATACTTCCAAGTCTTTCTTGTTGATCGTAATCTTACCAGTTCCTTCTGACAGGTAAACGCGAGCTACAGAGCTCTTACGACGACCGATTGCATTTATTACTT
>Ga0256405_10002968_pt1 | contig 36679 bp, 33 predicted proteins | sample RumenRJG_02DNA_FD_189096 | JGI IMG/M metagenome (GOLD analysis project Ga0256405, IMG submission 189096) | Bovine rumen microbial communities from Lethbridge, Alberta, Canada - RJG_02 | ecosystem: Host-associated > Mammals > Digestive system > Stomach > Rumen | place: Canada: Alberta...
CCCAACGAGTTCATCATCTGTAACATCCGTGAGGAAGATTGCTCGGTGGTGGTCTTGCTCAAAGACAAATAATCTGCTCTTTTCCATAAAGAAGGCTTTGTAGCGACCGTTCTACGGCTATCAAAGTTTATTACCAAATTTCTTCATACCATAGTATGTAGAACGGTTGCTCTATGCCTCATTAAACAATCATAATCAATAATTTATATCTGGATATACAAAGAACGAGGAAGATGTTGCATGATCCAATGTATAATTCTCCATCGTTTTGTTACGATAGCGACATTTTTCTTCTTGGCTACAGCATTTATGATTTGTTTTGCTACTTTTTCCGTCGGCATCACCCAAAACAAGCCACTACCTTTAGCCATCCTTGTATTAACAAGTCCGGGTCTAATGTCAGTTATAAGAATAGGTAATTTACTTTTATATGCTTTTTTGTATAACGCCTCTATATAATTTATTTGATATGCTTTAGAAGCAGAATAAGAAGGAGCCAAAGGCTCACCACGGAGACCGCCACACGAACTGAGTATTACCAAATGCCCACCGGACTGCTCTTCATACTTCTTGTATATTGTATCAACACAAAATGTCCAACCTACAATATTAACATCAATGGTTTGTTTCTCTATCGCAAAATCAAGTTCCGAATTAAAATCTCCTATTCCGGAACATATAATAGCCAAATGAATGGTTCCCCTAAAAATATCAGAAAGAAGGCGACCTGTCTCTTCAATGTTTGAAATGTCACATTGTGCTATTCGTATGTTTGAAGAATATTGGGAAAGTTCGCGAAGTAACGGCTCGCGACGTGCAACTGCAATGACTTCATTTCCTTTAGTTGCATACTGCATAGCAAGTTCTCTACCTATACCAGAACTGGCTCCAATAATTAGTATTCTCATATTTTGCAGAACTTTTACAATGATATTCCTATTTGTTATGCTCTTTCATATACTTTACACTGCAAAGTTACTGCTTTTTTCTGATATATGCAAATATATTTTACTTTTTCAGAAAGAATGAGTAGAAATCTGTCAAAACAACTAGTACAAAATAAATAATCGTATGAAAACTAAACTATTTCTTTTCGCGGCGATGCTCTGTGTAGCAATGACCGCAACGGCGAACAATGCCAAAATATCCGGTCGTATCAAAGATGCAAACGACAAGTCAGCCATCATCGGCGCAACCGTCTTGCTGATGCAGGACACAGTGCAGATAGCCGGAACCACGACAGACAACAGCGGCAAATTCACGCTAAATGCCGAGAAGGGCGATTATATTCTGGAACTTTCCTATATCGGTTATGAAACCATCCGCATGGCTCTTACCGTGAACGAAAACACCCATATCGGCGACATCCTCATGCAAGAAGGAGCAATGGAACTGGGTGAGGTAGTCGTCGAAAGTCAAGCCATTATTCAGAAAGTAGATCGGCAAATCCTTCTGCCATCAAAAGAGCAGATGCAGGCTTCGTCGGATGGCGTTTCTCTGTTACAGAACCTGCAAATTCCGCGCATCGTGATTAGCCCTATTGACAACTCCGTCAAAACGCTTTCTGACGAGAGCGTGCAGCTACGCATTAACGGTGTAGAGGCAAGCACGGCAGATGTAAAAGCCATCAACCCGAAAGATATTATCCGCATTGAGTATCACGACCAACCGGGCGTGCGATACAACGGTGCGGCAGCTGTGGTGGATTATATTGTCAAGCACCGCGACACTGGCGGTTCGCTCATGCTTGCTGGCACAAACGGTTTGACCCTGCCGGGTATCGGTAATTACTATCTGGCAGGTAAGGTGCATTTTGGCAAATCGTCTTTACAAGCAGTCGCCACTTATGCGCCGTACGATATTTATTGGACGCGTACCAATAATGAGACCTACCATTTTTCGACAGGCAAGATAGAGAACAACGAAGTAGGCGAACCGACGCGTTACAAGACTTATCCTGTTAATGTGTCATTGAACTACAACTGGACGAACGGCGATAAAAATATGCTGAACATCCGTTTGCGTGATAATATGGCATATACGCCTTACGGACCGTCAGACCGCGACAGCCGTCTGTACCAGCCGACGGATTCATTTGAGATACACGATCATGACAAAAGCAGCAGTCAGTCACCGTCATTGGACATTTACTATCAGCATAACCTGCCGCACAAGCAACACTTGTATTTTGATGTGGTCGGCACGTATATCAATACCCACAGCGACCGCCGTTTTCTGCAAACACCGCTTTTCGGCTCCGTCTCTACAGATACGACCGATGTAAAATCGCGTGTGAGAGGAGACAAGTGGTCGCTTATCGGCGAAGCTATCTATGAAAAGGAATGGGAAAATATCATGCTTACCGTAGGTGCACGGCATAACCAACAATGGGTGAAGAACACGTACTTAGGCAGTACCGAAGCGACCGTTAATATGACAACTGCCGAGACCTACGCGTTTGCAGAAATGCGGCACAGAGTAGATAAGTTTTCGTATGTGGTAGGTATCGGAGCCATGCACACCCTTATTGAGCAAGGCGGGCAAAAGCAAAGCACATGGATAGCCCGACCACAACTGACCATGAGTTACGATTTCGGCAAAGGTTGGTTCTTGAAATACAAAGGCTACGTGTCCGGCTATCAACCGTCTTTGTCTCAGTTGTCCGATATTACACAACAGATTGACAAGTACCAGATGCGGCGAGGCAACCCCAACCTTAAATCAGTCATGTACGTATCGAACGAAATGGAATTATCATGGCAGTCCAAACATGTCAATCTCAACCTTTGGGCAAACTATAGCTACGACCACAAGCCTATTATGGAAGAAACCTTTGAGGAAATTATAGACGGGTCGCCTTATGCCATCCGCATGTATGACAACCAGCGCGGCTATCATAAATTGAATGTCTCGCCGAGTGTGCAAGTTAAACTGCTTGATAACAAACTGATGTTCAATGTCACGCCATTTGTCAAATACATGGTCAGTCAGGGAAACAACTACAATCACGAGCATGTCAATTACGGTGTGCGTGGTGGCATTTTCTATCTGCTGAAAGGTTGGCGGTTCTATGCCGATGTAGTTACTGCGCAGCATAACTTATGGGGCGAAACGCTGACCCTCGGCGAATTGACGCACGATATAGGCATCAACTATAATTCAGAGCATTTTGGTTTTGGTATTATGATGGTTAATCCGTTCTCTCCGCACGGCTCTAGAACCGTCACAAAGGACTTGTCTGCCCTTGCCCCGACTGCCAATACAGCCGTTATGCAGAACTATCGCCAAGTACTGATGCTCAATTTTAATGTCAATCTTGACTTCGGAACCAAGCACCGCGAGGGTTGGCAACGTCTCAACAATGAAGATACCGAAAGTGGTATTTTGAGTGGTTCAAAGTAAGTATTGAACATGACGCACGAGCAGTTTACGCAAATATATTTACCGTTATGTGGGAAGATGTACGCGCTTGCGTACACTCTTCTCCGTAACCGTAATGCAGCGCGTGACTGCGTGCAAGATGTGTATGCGGAACTATGGGAGAATCGTGATACTATGGAAACCAGTAATGCGCTACTTCCGCGCGTTTTGAATATGGTTCGCAATAATTGTCGCGACCGATTATGTGCTGGTGGTGAGCATGTTTGTGATAGTACTACCACGGACGCGCCCATCGTCATTGTGAATGTAATCGTAAATGAGGAGCATCATTATCACGAAGGCTCAATTCATATGGATATTCGTGATAGTTTTATAACAGAATAACGTCAAATTTCAAATTTTATTTGCATATATGAGAAAAATTTAGTAATTTTGCACCCGAAATCGTCGCGGACTTCTCGACGCTAAATAGAAGAACATATTGAAAATGCGCATTTGCGCAGGCAGGCATATTCCTTTACGAACGAGTCGGCAAAACTTAAATTGATAAAGAAGAAATATGTCCCACTACCCTTGTATGGGCGCGTGGGGCATTTTATCAAGAGTTTGCCGACTCCGTTCGTTTGCCCCACGTGTCCATGCTTTTTACCCCCAAAAACATAAAAGCATGAGCACTTATAATTATGCACCCGGAGCGGTGCACCTTGATATTCGTCATAGTAACATTAACATGTCGGCATCCAGTCTTGCTGAATTGGTACGTTCTGTAAGATCTAATGCCACTAACGAAAACACAACAAGAGATGCGGAGGACATCACTCCGGTTGACACCTCGTTCTTCTGTACCACTCGTTTCACATCTGACATCATTGAGAAGAATTTGCGGCAAGCCATCGAATCCGCTTCAAGCAAAGCCGATGCGTGTAGGCGCGTTATGGATTTGGAGCCGTTGGGTTACGTAGTATTAAGTAACGTGACCGATGAGCGAAAAGCCGAACTCATCAATCCGTTTGCCTCTCCCAAATTCATTTTATGCGGTGACGATTTCACAAAAGCACGCAACCGACGCACGAAACAATAATTGTCCGAAAGTGTCCGAGGACAAATAACCGATTTACGGCAGTTTGTCCGAAAGTTTGTCCTAATCTGTCCGAATATGAGACCCAATTTTGCGGGTCTCATTTTTCGTATATACCTTTGCAGCGAAATTTCACAGCTAACGGCTGGGCCCAGCCATTTTAGTAACCATTAAAACAGTATTAAAATGGCAAAAGAGTATTATTGCTACCCCCGTGAGGGGTTTGTGCCGGAGGTTTGCACGCATGAAGGGCTTAGTCTCGCACATGCACAAGGCACTCCGTTCTGGCTGTCCGAAAAGGGCGATGTATTCATCCGTTACGCCAACGGACGTTGGCACAGACGTATCGTGGATACATGTGCCCGAAAAAGTTACAACACACGCACTCTTAACGGTGTCATTCGAGGCAAGACGTATCCGGGTGTGACGTACAAAGGCGTACACTACCGCGTGCATATCCTTATGGCACTGGCGTGGATCGGCTCCATTCCCGCAGGTTGGGAAGTGGATCATCTGAACGGCGACATCAACAACTGGACACGTGACAACATCCGTATCGTGACCGTGGCGGAGAACTACCGGTGCGGTGCTATCTTACGATGGTTACGCAAGAAATGTATTGACACCTGCACGCTTACAGGCATGCAGTGCAGGGTGGCTTTTGCAGTCGTGCCAATGTTAGGCATAGAGCGACGCAATGCTATTCAGAAAGCGGAAATCATGGAGATTATCAGCAAGTATGAGATCGGCGACCCTGCGGAGCGGATGGAGTATGAAATGATGCACCACATGGAGTGCTAAACCGAAATACGATTTCGGGCTAATTGACAAAGAAAACTCCGCGCTATCACACGGAGCAGCAAACAAAACTATTAACAAGGCGGGAGTGTAAGCCGCATATGGATATGCGGCGCACAAACGCTACTAAAAACGATTAAGAAAATGAACACATACGAATTCACACAGGCGTTTATTAACGCAAATGACGCAGTATTGAACCATGTAGATGCTATCGAGGAGACTCGGGCACTGTCGGAACTCATCGACGCTTGCAAGGAGCGGATGGCAGAGATCAAGCAGGACGCGGTGGAGTTGGCGCAAAAACTGATGGCCGAGCAAGGGGTAACCGGCTCCGAGTTTGAGCACAAGGGTAAGTTCTACCAGTTGCAGGTAGATGAGACCTTCGACTTTGCCGAGAAGAAAGCGCAGTACAACGATGCAATTGCCGCTCAATGGCGTGCGAAAGCTGAGGAGCAAAGGACGCTCAAGGCGAGTGTTTCGGCGCTGACAAGCGAGATGAAGGGTCTGCTCAAGTCGTGGCGGTTGCAGCACCCGAAACGTGTGCCGGATAGCATCAGCTATACCTTTAAAGTGCTTAAAAAGAAAGGCGATAAGAAAAAGTAAGCAAAAAGAATTATAAAGAAAAACCGCTTGCCTGCCATGTATATTATGAGTAACCCTCTTAGGCGGAGGCCGCTTCTCCCGCTTCAACGGGAGAACGCTCCGGGCAGGCAGGCTGGTTGTAAAAAGTTTTATGGATTCTTTTGGATGGATATGGCAATTACTGGCTCCGCAAGGGGAATTCTGTCGGCGCATGGGGGCTTGCAGGCGGCTATGGGATAGCTTTGATTTAGAGAAACAACGGGCTATCTATCGCACGATCCGTGAGAAGTTGGCGGCAGGCGAGTTCGTAAGCGAAAATCCGTATTATGCCATTTACGACAATGCCTATCCACCTCGCAAGCGGCAACGAATCATGTCGTACGCGGATTATTACGCGAAATACGGCACGACGGAAGAGCGCGACGGTTGGAAAATGGCAAATCCAACAGGACAGAAAGTGATTTATGTAAAAAGTTAAGAACTATGGCACAAGTAATTGAAATAATGACAAATAGCGGAGCGGAGATGATGCTTCGCGGCAAGTTGGGAAACCAAGTTTTCCAAGTGAGAAACGGCAAGCAAATCGTGACGAGGATACCACGACGCCGGACGAGCAAACCCACTGAACAGGAGATTGCGAAGCGGCAGCGATTTGCGGAAATACAAGCCATATTGGCGGCGCTGACACCCGAACAATGGGAGCAATACAGCAAAGCGTGGAAAGGCGATGGGTACCTGTTCAAGGGCAAGAAATACTGCACGCTGAGGGGATATGTGTTTGCTGTTTTGTACAGCCAAAATGAAGGGAGAAATGAAAAATGAGCGCGTATCCGTTGTATGATGTTCCGTACTTGGTGCGGGATCCAAACGACTTCCGGATGTCGAAGAAACGGCATGAGATTGAAGTGAAGAATCAGTCTGTAGTAGATGACTACTTTGTTGCACAGGACAAGGGTGCTTCGGCGCATGAGGCACGCGAGGCTGTGGCTACGAAGCATGGCATCACTCCAAAACGGGTAATTAAAATCCTAAAATGGTTCTATGAGGAAGCGAAAAAACGGAAAAAATACGATTTTCTGACAAAATTTTCACTTTCCGAGGAACACTAAAAGGGGTTTTGACACTATCTTTGCACCGTCTTTCAGTTGAGAGGCGGTGTTTTTGATGCCTAACCTCTGCGCAACGTGTGCGCAACCTCTGCTACTTGAAACGAAGTTGAAATGAACTTGAAATGATAGAAAACCGCATTCAATGCGGCATAATTAACATACATTTATTAACCCCAAAAACCTAAATCACTATGGCAAAGTATGAACCGATTGAGATGGTGAAGTCTTACAGCGGTAAGATTTGCGAGCACAGCGATGTGTATTTCGCGAAAAAGGGTAAGACCTTGTACACCGGCAAAATCTGTAATCCTCGCACCAAACCGTTCAGCGCTGAGGAGTTGGCTCGTCAGGAGAAATTCCGTCAAGCTCGTGCGGCTGTGAAGGCTCTGACGGCGGAGCAGAAAACCGCTTATGCGGAGGCGTTTGCGAACCAAAAGAAGTATTCTTCGCTGCAAGGGTACATGTTCGCGAAAGAGTATGAGAAGTTGGCGTAAGCCGCTTCTCTGCTCAAAACTGTAAAAATCTATGTCTAACAACCTAAAAAACCTTAACGAATTTATGGCAAAAGTAGCATGGCAAGCCGGTATTGACTATGTATCCGGCGCATTGTGCAAGTGCGGAAAGAAAGCACCTCACAAACATGGTCGAATGTTGCTTGCGACGCACCGTAGGGCTGCGACCACGAGTGATTCGTGCAACCGCATCTACCTGCGTGACGAGTCGAACTTCGTGAAGTCGAATAGCACGAACTCTGTATGGGCTCGTACGCGCTTCGAGGGTATCGCGGCTCTCGTCGATTATCGTCGCAAGGATCTGTCTCGACTCACCCAAGACCAGATTAACTTCTTGGCTCAGCGTAACAACCCGGGTGGCAAGAAGACGTTGAAGTCCTATTACTGGTACATCTGCGGTCTGGAGTGGGATTCGGAGCACCCGCGTCCGTAAGCGGCAAGTTAACGCTCGCGTGGGCTTCGGCTCACGCGGGCAATGTTTAACCTCTAAAAGAAAAGTATTATGAAACCGAACATTCAGCTAATAACGGCAGCGGTGCTTTCCATCGGTGGGCTGGTGTTGCTGTTCTGCGGAATCTTCATAGAGCCACAAGGTCAAATCCACGAGAGTTTGCTCATCGGATTTGGCGAGGTTGCAACCTTTGCAGGAGCGTTATTCGGTATAGACTACACCTACAAATACCGCAGCAAAAATGACAAGCATCCACCTAATCAGGGCGAGTAGAGACGGCAAAGCCGTTCGAGGGCGCTTGTGTTTTGAGAGGCAGGAAGTGAAAACGCTTGAGAATGCAGATTATATCATACCTGTTGGGACGTACGAGGTCAGAGTGACCTATTCGCCACGATTCAAGCGCATGCTGCCCTTGGTAGAGCAAGTTCCCGGACGGAGCGGCATCCGATTTCATCGAGGTACGAGACCCGAACACAGCAAGGGTTGCATTCTGGTGAGTGCAGCCAACGAGCAACAAATCACCGCAAAATGGCTTGCGTTGCAAGCGAGTAATGAACCAATTAAAATCACAATCGAATATGAAAACTGAAAGCGAAGAAAAAGACTGGGTGAAAGTTCTGTACGAAGTCATCCTTAAGATCCTCACGCTGGGTTTCTACCATGTGGAGAAACACCGGAAGAGTTGACGAAAGCGGCAGCAATGCCGCTTTCTTTGTAGATGCCGATTGCCAATCGGCGCAATACGAAGAAGAACCGGTATCGCTGAATAGCGGAATACCGGAATCCCGACTTTCACACTTTCTTAGCCGCGAGGGCACGATTATGCTCCGCATTTTCACACTTTCACACTTTCACGCAACTATGTGGGAAAATACGGCATACGATGCCGTGCTAATTGACAAAGAGAGAATTACCACCGGAGGTAATTGTTCCCTCTTAGGCGGAGCGGTCACGGACTTTCTCCCGCATCAACGGGAGAACGCTCCGGGCACGAACGTGGAGAGAGTACCGCGACGGGCTAAACCGCCATATGATCGGAGTTCCACACTATAGGCAACGAAGAAAAAAATAAGAAGACGGCATACTACGAAAAATGGTAACGTCCGACCGATGGTGATTTTAAATAAGCGAAGCGCTTGCTTTTTCCCCCTTTAATTTTCACGAAGTGAAGAAAAAAAGAAGGAAGGCATGGGATGCTCATTTTCAAGACAAAGGATACACAAACGAAAGGCAGACATCCAAGAAGATGCCTGCCTTTGCTGAAAGAGCCAAGGACCTTGCGATGATTATTCCTGCATCAATAATTGCATTACCACTTTTGCCGAATAGGCAACCGGGGTGCCAGGACCGAAGATGGCGGCGACACCGGCTTTGTAGAGGAAGTCGTAGTCCTGCGCGGGGATGACACCACCGGCGGTGACCATGATATCCGGACGGCCGAGTTTCTTGAGCTCCTCGATGACCTGCGGGATGAGGGTCTTGTGACCTGCCGCGAGAGAGGAGACACCCAGTACATGGACATCGTTCTCCACCGCCTGTTTAGCTGCCTCTGCCGGAGTCTGGAACAAGGGTCCCATATCGACATCGAAGCCGCAATCGGCATAACCGGTGGCTACCACTTTGGCGCCACGATCATGGCCGTCCTGTCCCATCTTAGCAATCATGATGCGGGGTTGACGACCTTCTTTCTTGGCAAACTCTGCCGTGAGACGACAAGCTTCCTGGAAGTTATCGTCGTTCTTAGTACCTGAAGCGTACACGCCTGAAATAGTTCTGATGGTTGCTTTATAACGTCCTACGACTTTCTCGCAGGCATCGGAGATTTCGCCGAGTGAAGCGCGGAGACCGGCTGCTTTGACAGCGAGTGCGAGGAGGTTCTCACCCTTACCGCCGTCTGCCCATTTCTGTACGGACTCGGTGATCTCTGCGAGGGCAGCCTGGACGGCTTTCTCGTCACGGTTAGCTCGGAGTTCGTTAAGGCGAGCTACCTGCTGCTCACGAACGGCGGTGTTATCAATCTCGAGGATGTCGATCGGGTCTTCGTGCTCCAGACGATACTCGTTGATACCGATGATCTTCTGTTTGCCGGAGTCGATACGCGCCTGTGTACGCGCGGCTGCTTCCTCGATACGCATCTTAGGAATACCGGTCTCGATAGCTGCTGCCATACCGCCGAGTTTCTCGATCTCCTGGATATGTGCCCACGCTTTCTCCATGAGTTCCTGGGTGAGGGTCTCTACGTAGTAGGAACCGCCCCACGGGTCAATCTCCTTGCAGACCTTGGTCTCTTCCTGGATGTAGATCTGGGTGTTACGTGCGATACGAGCGGAGAAGTCCGTCGGCAGCGCGATGGCCTCGTCGAGTGCGTTGGTGTGGAGCGACTGGGTGTGACCGAGTGCAGCTCCCATAGCCTCGATACAGGTACGACCGACGTTGTTGAACGGGTCCTGCTCGGTGAGCGACCAACCGGAGGTCTGGCTGTGCGTACGGAGCGCCATGGATTTGGGGTTCTTGGCGCCGAAAGACTTGACGATCTTCGCCCACAACATACGTCCTGCACGCATTTTGGCAATCTCCATGAAGTGGTTCATACCGATGGCCCAGAAGAAGCTGAGACGCGGAGCGAACGTGTCCACATCCATGCCGGCGTTGACACCTGCGCGGAGGTACTCCATACCGTCGGCAAGCGTGTAAGCCAACTCGATATCCGCCGTCGCACCGGCTTCCTGCATGTGGTAACCGGAGATGGAGATGGAGTTGAACTTAGGCATGTTCTGCGAGGTATATTCGAAGATGTCGGCGATGATCTTCATGGAGAACTTAGGCGGGTAGATATAAGTGTTACGCACCATGAACTCCTTGAGGATATCGTTCTGGATGGTACCTGCCATCTCCTCGAGTTTGGCACCCTGCTCAAGTCCGGCGTTGATGTAGAACGCGAGGATAGGCAGCACGGCGCCGTTCATCGTCATGGAGACGGACATCTTGTTCAATGGGATGCCGGCGAAGAGGACCTTCATATCCTCGAGCGAGCAGATACTTACGCCTGCTTTGCCGACATCACCGACCACGCGCATGTTATCGGCGTTGTAGCCGCGGTGGGTCGGGAGGTCGAAGGCCACGGACAGACCTTTCTGACCGGACGCGAGGTTACGGCGGTAGAAGGCGTTGGACTCCTCAGCGGTGGAGAATCCGGCGTACTGACGGATGGTCCAGGGACGGAGAGGATACATGGCGCTATACGGGCCACGGAGGAACGGAGGAATACCGGAGACGTAGTCGAGGTGCTCCATGCCCTGCAGGTCCTCTTTGGTGTAGATCGGCTTGACGTCGATGAGTTCCGGCGTCTGCCAGTCGGCGTTGTTCGGGCCAACAACCTTCGTTGCAGCCACTTTCTTAATATCAATTTCTTTGAAATTCGGTTTCATAGGGCTTACTTCTTTAAGAGTTGTTGGTTAAACGATTTGAGTGTCTCGAGGACGTTGCAACGAACGTGGATGAAGTTCTGGATGCCGAGCTTCTGGAGGTCCTCCATACAAGCCGGGGCACCGGCGACAATGAAGAGCTCTTTCTTGCCCTGCAGCTTCTTCCATGCCTTCGGCGCGAGGTCGGCGTACTCGTCGTCCGACGAACAGAGGACGATGATGTCCGCTTTCGCCTTGCGGGCTGCCTTGATACCTTCAGCGATGGTAGCAAAACCGTTGTTGTCGATGACCTTGTATCCTGCGCACGCGAGGAAGTTACAACTGAACTGCGCACGCGCAATACGCATAGCGAGGTTACCGATGGTGAGCATGAACGCAATCGGCTGTTTCTTAGCAGCCTCGGTCTCGAGACGAAGTGCCTCGAACTCCTCGGCAGCACGAGCGATCGGAAGCGTCGGAAGCGTTGCTTCGCAGCCGCATTTGTCATTTGACATTTGACATTTGACATTTTTAATCTTCTTCCCTGCTTTCTCCGTGAAGTTCGGGAACTGGTTGGAGCCAAGCAGCACTTCCTTGCGACGAGCTACATCCTGCAGACGCGTTTTGAGGTTCGCCTCCATGTGTTCCTGCACCTTGCCTTCGCTGACCAGCTGGTACATGCCGCCGCGCTCCTGGATGTCGAGGAACTGCTTCCAAGCCTCGGCAGCGATAGAAGCCGTCAGGTTCTCGAGGTAGTACGAACCCGCTGCAGGGTCAACGACCTTATCGAAATGAGCCTCTTCCTTAAGCAGCAGCTGCTGGTTACGGGCGATACGCTCGGAGAAATCCGTCGGACGCTCGTAGGTGATGTCGAACGGCGTAACGGTGATCTCATCCACGCCGGCAAGGGCTGCAGACATCGTCTCAGTCTGCGTGCGTAGGAGGTTCACATACGCGTCAAAAATAGTCATGTTGAAACGGCTCGTTTCTGCGCTGACGTTCATCTTAGCAGCGTTGCGAAGAGCGGTCGTGAAGATCGGGTCTTTGTATGCCTCAACGATCTTTGCCCACAGCAGACGGCCTGCGCGGAACTTGGCAATCTCCATGAAATAGTTACCGCCGATACCCATATTGAAACGGATGGCGTTGGCAGCGCGATAGTTAGGCACACCGGCTTCGGTGAGCATCGTCATGTACTCGGCACCCCAAGCGAGGGCGTACGCAAGCTCTTGTGCAGCATAAGCGCCGGAGTTATTGAGGATGACGGAGTTGACGCCTACGACGCGGTAACCCGGCAGCGACTTGGCTGCTTTGACGGTCTCCGCAATCTTCTCCGATACCTGTTCACGGGTCAGGGCTTTGCCCTTGAGAAGCATGTTCTTGATCGGATCGACATTGATAGAACCGATGAGACCCTTGGTATCATAGCCCATGCGGCCGTAGTAACGCACGAGGATGTTCGCCAGCTTCGGCGCTGCGCAGGCACAGATAGAGAAGTTGATCGCCACCGCCGGTGCATAAACGCCGTTGAGGAGCGTTTTGATGAAGTTGTACGTCAGTTTGTCTTTGTCCAGACAGAAACCGAGGGACGTGATACCTTTGTTGAGCACCTCCAGCGCTTTGGCATTGGCCTTGCGAGCGTTCTTGCACGCGCAGATGTTCTGGCGGATTGCCCATTCGTTGTTTGTACGCGTACCGCGGACGTAGGGGAACTGACCGGGGGCGGAGACGGTGGTCTTCAGCCCTTTCAGATCCTCACGGCGGTAGAAAGGCTGCACGTTGAATCCTTCCGGCGTGCGCCATACCAACTTCTTGTCGAAGTCGGCACCTTTCAGGTCAGCGATGATCTTGTCCTTCCATACTTGTGTGGAGACCGGAGCAAAATCGGCCAACAGATTTAATTTTTCGTTGTCTGCCATAAATTTGTGTTTTTTGGTTTTATATCTAGTTGTTCTAATCGTTCTAGTTTTTCTAGTATTTCTAGTCGATTTTCCGGCTTTCGCATGCTTGCGAGCCAAAAATCGCACAAAGTTACTACATTTTTCGGAAACATGCAAATATTTTGGCTAAAAAGTGCGATATTTTTTTCTTTTTAGCCGTTTTCATGAAGTTGCGAGGGGTTTTATGCGATTTTTGTGCGGAAAAAGACGCGGCAGAGGATGGCGAGTGGCGCTTTGAAGCGCTTTTCTCGCTCCGCAGGACTGTCGCGGCGATGTTTTGCATCGAATTTGCTCCTTTTCGGGATATCGGGATACCGTTATACCGGAATACCGAAACATAATTTCTTTGATTTGGTTGAAATAAATTTGCATATATCAAAAATTATGCGTATCTTTGCAGCAAATTTTGACGCAAAGATGAAAGTTTTATTGATTAATGGTTCGCCGCGGAGGAGCGGGAATACGTATCTGGCGCTGAAAGAAGCGGCGCAGGAGTTGGAAAGGAATGGCATCGAGACCGAGATCGTGGGTGTCGGAACGAAACCGGTACGCGGGTGTATCGCTTGCTCGACGTGTAAGACGAAGGGGAATGGGAAATGCGTGTTCGACGACGATCTGTGCAATGAGGTAAGCGCTAAGATGGCGGAAAGCGACGGACTGATTGTAGGTTCGCCGGTTTATTACGGGCAACCGAACGCGACCGTGCTGGCGTTGGTACAGCGAATGCTGTATTCGAATGGCGCAGCGTTTAACGGCAAGCCGGCAGCCGGTGTGGCGGTATGTCGCCGAGGAGGCGCAACTGCTGCGCTCCAGACGCTGAATATGCCGTTTCAGTTGCTGAATATGCCGATCGTGACGAGCCAGTACTGGAACATCGTCTATGGACGGTTAGAAGGTGAAGCAGCGCTTGATGCCGAAGGCATGCAGACGATGCGGTCGTTAGCCAAGAACATGGCGTACCTCTTAAAGGCGACGGAAGACCAGCCGAAACCGGAATACGAGGAGCGGCAGGCTATGCATTTTATTCGATAATAATAAACATTAATGAGATATGAAAAATGAACTGAATGCCTTGATCATGGAGGCAATGAAAAACCATGATACGGTGCGCACGGAGAGTCTGCGTGCTATTAAGAGTGCGTTTTTGAATTGGCAGACCAGCAAAGAGAATGCCGGTAAGGAACTGACGGAAGCGGACGAGATCCAGATCATCAAGAAGATGGTGAAACAACGTCAGGAGTCGGTTGAGCAGTATATAGCAGCCGGCCGTCAGGAGTTAGCAGACGCCGAGAATGCGCAGATCACCGTGTTAGAGACTTTCCTGCCGAAGGCAGCAAGTGAAGAGGACATCGTTCGTGCATTCAATCAAGCCAAGGAAGCCAATGGTTGGGAGGCAGAGAAAAAGAACATGGGTCTGTTCGTGAAAGCCATCAAAAATGCGCTACCCAATGCCGATGGCAAAATGGTAGCGCAAGTTGTGCAGAGTCAGCTAGCCTAAGAGTTAGCGGACTTTTTGACCGGTTACGGTATAGATCTGGTCGCCTACTTGAATAAAGAGGCGGCCATTTTTTATATATTTACGATTGGACGATTTACGATTTACGTTTTCAATATCCGTAGAACCACAATCGGTGAGGAAGGCGGAATAGGTGACACCGGAGCCGGTAGCATTGATGGCGACACGGGTGAAACCGATACCCTGGTTGGTGTTGTAGTTAGTAGAGAACGTCAGCGGTGCGATACCGGAGAGCGGTTGGGTATTGGTCCAGGTATAGTCCGTAAGCGTCTTACCGTTGGTAGCGACGATGGTAGCGATCCGGGTGTCACCGGCTTTGACATCGAGGTTACAATACGAAGTTCCTCCGTAGGTGCGTATATTGACTTCGATGGACGAGAGTCCGGCGAGGTTGATCTCCGGAGAGGTGAGCATTTTGCCTTTATCGAGCAGCCAATAGGAGTTATTCATAAGGGAGGCGGTATTGGTCCATCCTTCGGTATTGTTCGCATCATAGGTATAGACAACAGGTTCTACGGCAGCACCTTGTTCGCCATGCGCAAAGACGGCATAGAGAGTGATATCACCAGTGATCACCGGTACGTCGGAAGGAGACTTATAGAGCAACGGAGCTTGATCAGCTATACCTTCTATCGGAGCGGGTGTCCAACCCATGAAGACATCGCTGACAGAGGAACAGGAGACAGGTGTCTCCGGTAAAGCCGTAACCGCCCGACCGGCGACGATGGAGTCTGTATACAAAATGGTACCGCAAACAGACCAGGAGACACCGTATTTGGTGACTTGACTCGGGTCATAACCGCCGCCATCGCAGGTGGGTGTCATCGACGCAAGATTGATGGTCTGCCCGACTTTATTGCCCCAGATATATTCGGCGAGTTCCGGATAATCGATAAACGGGTTGCGGTTATGCTGAATGCCATAGACAGCCTGGTTACGATCGATCTCCTTCTGCGAGACAGGGTCGTTGCGGTGCCATTCGAGCAGGAAAGAGAGGCTGTAGGCCGTGAGGTTGGTAGGGCTCGAAGTGAACATCTTCGCTCCGTTTCCGGAGTTGAGGGTGTTGGAGCGATAACGCGCGACCATGTAGAAGAACGAACGCGCGAAGTCGCCTTTGTAGTTATCGTCGGGTTCGTAGCAAGTACCGATGCCGGACGTAGTGGACGTGCCCAGTTTGCCCAGACCGTGGTGATCGGGATCCTTGGAGAAACCGGAGAACGAGCCGCTTACGACGCCGTAGGGGTAGTTCGAACGGAGGTTATTGATACGTGCGTCGGTGGGATAGACGTTGAACAGATCCGAGACCATGGGACCCGACCCCAACCACGACTGGCAGACGAGGTGCTCTTTATTCCAACCGTCACAGACAGCCGATTGCGGGACGTTAGCGTGCGACATGTAGAAGGTACAGGTCGAGTACATATCCCAGAGGGTGTCGTTGTAGAAATCCGTTTGCTCGTAGTACGGCTCGAGACCGGCATAGGCGATGACGGTATGGTTATCGATGATGCCGTTGAGCGCATTGAGGATGTTATCCGCATTTTTCTTGCCATCGACGTCATAGTAATAGTTCTCAGGGATAGCAGCAACGCCGATTACGACATTCGCGAAAGCGGGAATACAGACTGCTGCGCTGACAGAACACAGAATACAGATAAATATTTTTCTCATTTCACACGTTGACCTTGGAGGTTGAACAATTGGTCGTTGAGGATAATGTAGATTTGGCCATTGATCAACAGTTTCCGTGCCGGGGCGTTGTCACAAGGAACGAGTTCCGCTTCGACCGTGCTTTGGCAGGACGTGATATAACGGCTATAGATCGTTCCGCCGCCGATACTGTTACGGGTGACGGTCATGGCATGGATACGACGATGACCGCTGGTACCACCAATGGTAAAGATAACCTGATCGGCGTTGCCTGTCCATGTATCGACAGAGAAGGTGCCTACGTTCGGTGTAATCGCATTGGAACCTTCTCCGGAGCTGAACTCAAAGAGGATCTGCGTTATTCCGTCGGCTGTAACGGTGATTGTGTTACCTCCGTACGCACGCATAGCAGGGTCGTAGTATTTAGGAGCCGTGTTACCATTCGCTTTCTCAAAGACGATGGACACGTCGTTCGACTCATAGGAGATAGGTGTACTGAACTCAAACGGCACATCGCCCAGTTCCGGACCATACTCGACGGTCTCTGCTTTGGCGAAGACGGCATAGTAGGTAACGTCCTCCGTGACAGCCGGGAAGTCGGTAAGTTTGGTATAGAGGACAGCGGGTGCGTTGTCAAGTGTACCGGAGATAGCGGCGTCGGTCCAACCTCTAAAGACGTTCGATTCGGCAGAGCAGGAGACGGGTGTAGCCGGTAAGGTCAGAATGGCGGTGTTCTCCGCGATCGAATCGACGAGAGAAGCGGTTCCGTTGACGGACCAGGTGACACCGTATTTGGTGACTTCAGGTTGCGGACCCGGAGGCGGTGTTTCGCCGTCATAGGCAGAGACAAGCGCAGAGAGCGTAACCGTTTGTCCGACTTTGGTACCCCAAATATATTCGACAAGTTCGGGATAGTCAATGAACGGATTCCGGTTATGCTGGTGCGCATAAACAGCGTTGTTGCGCTTGAGTTCTTTCTCCGAAACAGGGTCTTCACGGTGCCATTTGAGCATAAGGTTCTTCATATAATCCGTGAGGTTAGCTACCCCACCGGAATAGGTAAAAGAGGTAGAACCGGTACCGGAGGTGAAGTTAGTCGTGCGATAACGGGTAGCCATATAGAAATAGGTGCGTGCGAGATCACCTTTGTAGGAGCCGTATTCACCACCCTCACCCGGGTCAAAAACCGTACCGGTGTAACCGGGGAAAGTGCTGGTGCCTACGCTGCCGTAACCATAGTTTGCACAACCTTTGGCGGCATTGGTCTCGCCGTAAGGATAACTGGAACGAAGGGAGTTCATTCGTATATCCGTAGGATAGACATGGAAGGCGTCGGATTTCATAGGAGACTGCTCGTTGAACCAAGACTGCGGCACGGTGTGCTCTTTATTCCATCCTGTTCCGCAAGTAGAAGCAGAAGAACCGTTGTCAGAGCTCTTGTAGGGTTTGGACGAATAGATATCCTCCATGGTCTTGTTGGAGCCGTTCACGAAATCGGTCGGGTTAGAGGACGCAGCGTACATCTGCGATTGGAGACTGGAATAGCCAATAGAGGTATAACCGGTACTGATCACCGTGCAGAGGGTCTTGCGCAAGTCATCATTCGCATTGGTTGTCTTGCCGTCAATAGAGGCATAATAAGTGGTTAGAACCGTGGAGGGTTCAATACCTTCCGCCCAACTAATCTGCGCTACAAAAATCAGCGCAAAAAAAGAGATAAAAATCTTTCTCATGGTATTTTTTGTTATTACGTTATTACGTTATGACGTTATTACGACGGGATTATAGGATCTCGTGCAGGATTTCGCTGACCGTGGGGTGCGGAAAGACGACTTGCTCAAATTCCGCCGTGGTGTAGCCCATCCTTACTGCAAATGAAGCCGCAGCGATGAACTCTGAACACGGGTTACCTATACAATGAACACCGAGCACACTGTGGTTCTTGGCATCGACGATCATCTTACAGAGTCCTGTCTCGCCTTCGTTCTCCGCCATGAAACGACCGGAGAATGTCATAGGCAGTTTGCGTACTTCCACCGGGATGGACATCGACTCGGCTTGGGCTTCCGTGATTCCGACTGAAGCTATCTCGGGATTCGTATAGACCACCGAAGGGATCGCGTTATAGGCGATTCGTTGGAGCGGGATGACTTTCAGCATGCGACCTACCGTCACTTCCGCTTGACGAGCAGCGACGTGGGCGAGCATTATCTTACCGGTGACATCTCCACAGGCATAGACGTTCGGTAGGTTGGTCTTGCAGAAATCGTCTATGACGATGGCACCGCGATTGAGTTCGATGTCGTTGAGGGCCTCAAGACCATTCAAGTTAGCACGGCGACCTACCGAAACGAGGATTCGCTCTGCTTCGAGCCATTCGCCATTCGCCTTTACCCTTTCGCCATTAATCTCCTCGACGCGGGTTTCGGTGAGGATATTGATACCGGCTTTTTTGTATTTGTCGGCAAGAACAGCGACAACTTCCGGATCGAGGTTCGGGAGGATAGACGGCAGGGCTTCGATGACCGTCACAGGGATACCGAGTTCGTGATAGAGGGTAGCAAACTCCATTCCGATCACACCTCCGCCGACAATAATAATCGACTTCGGCAGTTCAACCGCAGCCAAGGCGTCGGTACTATCCCAAACAGCAGGATTATCTTTGATACCCGGAATGGGCGGCACGAAGTTCGTGGAGCCGGTGCAGATCATTAGGTTCTCTGCCTCGAAGGTTTCGCCGTTGCAAGAGATGGTGACCAATGCATCGGTACGGTTTTCTACTTTTGCAAAACCGCTTACAAGCGTGCAATGCTCGTTATTAAGACGCTGCTTGATACCGGCTACGAGTTTGCGCACCACGATGGTCTTGCGTTTCTGCATGGCCGCGAAATCAAAGGTCACGTTCTCTGCCGTTACGCCATATTTCTGGGCATGCGTAGCGTTATAGTACTGCTTGGCGCCGTAGAGGAGCGATTTGGTAGGAATACAACCTACATTGAGACAGGTGCCTCCAAGCGCATTCTGTTCAAAGAGCACGACATCTTTACCGGCTTTGCTGGCTTTCTCTGCGGCTGTGTATCCGGCAGGACCACCACCGATTATTGCTAAAAAGTATTTCATATTATATAGTCTTTCCTATGCATACCATGGGTACATCGAGGGTACATCGAGGGTATATCGTATCCCACCAATACCTATAATATACTACGTATATTATTCCGTGATTTTGAAACTGGTTTTTTTCAGATAGATCCTTACGGCCTCAGCAATCATCTCACTACAAGGTCTCTTCTCGTAGTATTGCTGTGTTCTCTCAGCCGGTTTGGGTTCTTCGGGACGAGGAGCCAAGCCTAATAGTTCAGCACAAATCAAACTGCCGTATTTACCCTTAAACTCACCTGCCAATTGCTGCACAAACGCATAGTTCGCCATCTTACCTTCGTTGTCATGGGGCGTACAAGAACCGTTCTCCAGTCCGGCAAGCATAAACATACCGGAAGCGGCACCGCAGACGAGGCGCATGCGACCCATTCCGCCGCCGAAAGAGGCAGAGAGACGGAGGGCAAGGGATTCGTCGGTTATACCGTACAAATCGGCACAAGAAGCAAAGACCGATTGTGCGCAGTTATACCCCTGTTTGAAGAGTTCTACGGCACGTTGTGCACGGGATTCGATTTCAGATTCAGACATATTCTGTTAAATTGGACTGCAAAGGTACACTTTTTTTTGCACATATCAAAATTTTTTTGTAATTTTGCGCCAAATTTGCAAATATTCGTTATGGAACGGGAATTTATTTTGATTAATGTGATCGGTTTTGACAAGCCGGGTGTAACGTCCGCAGTGACGGAAGTGTTAGGTAAATACGATGCGTACGTGCAGGATATCGGTCAATCGAACCTGCACCATCAATTGAACCTGAGTATCTTGATTCGCGTGGACGATCCGAGCCAAAGCGGCGATATGATTAAGGAAGTTCTGTTCTGTTGTTCGCGGCTGGAGATGATTGTACGATTCACACCGCTGAGCGAAGAGGAATATGCGGCATGGGTAGGCCGGCAAGAGCAGGAGCGATATGTGATCACCTTGCTGGCACGGGAAATCACGGCACGGCATATCGCACGTGTAGCCGCGTTAGTGGCCAGCCGGCAGTTGAATATCGACAATATTTTGCGTCTGAGCGACCGGCCGAATATGGAGACGCCGGTAGAGAAACGGCACAGTTGCATGGAGTTTTCGTTACGCGGCAACCTGCCGGACCGGGAAGCGTTGCAGAAAGAGTTGTTAGAAGTGTCGCGGGAAGAAGGCATCGATATCTCGTTCCAGAAGGATGATATGTTCCGGCGTAACCGCCGTCTGATCTGCGTGGATATGGACTCGACGTTCATCCAGACGGAGGTGATTGACGAATTGGCGATGCGTGCCGGTGTGGGGGACGAAGTGAAAGCCATCACGCTGTCAGCGATGCGCGGTGAGATCGATTTCAAGGAGAGTTTCACGAGACGCGTAGCGTTACTCAAAGGCTTGGACGCAAGCGTTCAGCAGGATATCATTGATAACTTACCGATCACCGAAGGTGCAGATCGGTTGTTCGGCGTGCTGAAGAAATGCGGCTTTAAGATTGCAATCTTAAGCGGCGGATTCACGTTTGTAGGCAAATACCTGCAGCAACGGTTCGGTGTGGACTACGTGTATGCCAATGAACTGGAAGTAGAAGACGGCAAGTTCACCGGCAGGTATCTGGGAGACGTGGTCGATGCGAAACGCAAAGCGGAGTTACTGGAACTAATTGCCCAAGTAGAGCATATCGATTTGGCGCAAGTGATTGCGGTAGGCGATGGTGCCAATGACCTGAACATGTTAGGCAAAGCCGGTTTGGGTATCGCTTTCCATGCGAAACCGAAAGTGAAAGAGAGTGCGAATCAGGCGATCTCAACGGTCGGTCTGGACGGTATCCTGTACTTCCTGGGATTCAAGGACGCTTTCCTGAAGTAAGTTTTTCCGATCTTGTCTCCAGGACGAGATATACATGACGATGTAATAGATGGCAAAGTACCAGAGTGCTTGTTGCCACAATGCGACATACTCCCATTGGACCTGTTCGAGTGTAGCACCCATGGAGTTGATATGGATGAAACCGTGTACGCCGAAAGTGTACGGCAGCAGGCAAGCGGCTAAGCGCCATATATCCGGCATCATCTCTTTTGGCCAGGACACTCCGGCGATGAAGATGAAGATGAGGGAGGTAGAGATCAGCAGTACCAATCCTGACTCCCGGTTACGGATAACAAGGCTGACGCACAGCGAGAAACCGATACACGCCAGGATATACGGCACGTTAAACCGCAGGATATCGCCTATGTTTCCAATATGGGGGAGGTCGAAGAGTCGTGGGAAGAACCCGACAAGGATAGCCGCCAAAGCGTAATAGATCACGAAATAGGCAAGCGCACGACCGACGACCATGTGAAGGACACCGAACGAACGATGTTTGCCTACCGTTCGGTAGATGACATTATTCTCTTCTCTTGCCGTACCGGCTAACATGCAGATTCCGAATAACATCGTCTGATGGAGGATCAGCATCAACACCGCCGGAATGAGGAACGAACCGTATCCGCCGGTGGGGGTGAAGAGAGCTGTCTCGTGATAAGGTGCGTCTTGGACGAGTGCCCAAGCAAACTCCTTATCCATACCCATGTCTTCGTAGCGGTCAATCTGGATATTGCGCATGGACTCCAACATGACCTGGTTGCAACTGAGATAGATGCCTTTCATATAAAGGAAAGAGGACATGTCGCAGTAGAGCGATATATGGGCCTGACCTAAGGGGTCGGCTAACTGTGCCGCAAAATCCCGTGGAAAATAGATGATTCCGTGCACTTTCTGGTCCTTGAGCAAAGCTTCGGCTTCGGCCATCGAGGCGCAGGTATGGGTCAGTTTGACGTCCGGTGCCGCATTCCATTTATGGAGAAACTCCCGGCTGTCGGAAGACTGGCTGAGATCGACCACGGCAACGGGGATATCTTCAATCCGCTCGTTGTAATACATGGCCTTGTAGATGAGCGGATAGACCAAGGTAGCGATGAAGAAGATCAGCATCACACCGGGGTCGGTGAAGATCCGTTTGAGTTCACGCGTAAAGACAAATGTATAGTTCGATCCCATTATTGTTGTTCAAATTGTCGGTCATTTATCAATACTTTTTCAGTCTCGGTGAGGCGATCAACGCGACGAGTACAAACCCCAGCAGGGCCAAGACGAAAGGCATGCTGTTCATCGCCGGTGCGCCCATAAGCGCCTCATTGACATAGATGAGGTAATAATGCCTGAGCGGTTCGAGATAACTGAGTGCCTTAACGGGTGCCAACATAGACATGTTCGGATACGTGAATCCCGACAAGGAGAAACCGAGCATAGCGTACAGGGCACCTATGGAGAGGGCATCACGGAGGGCAGGCAGAAGGGTGATCATCAGCACACCGAGTGCCTCCATGGCGAAGATGAAAAGCAGTAAACCGAACATCAAACGCACGTGGCTGCCATGCACCGGAAAACCGACATAGTCATACAAAGCCATGTGACAACCGATACCCAAAAGGAGATAGAGGATGGTGTACGGCGTGAGTTTACCGAGAATAGCGATCGTGAAGTTATTCCCCGACATCGCCATCCATTGATGGGCCGTTTTCATCTTCAGTTCATAGCCGATCACGAAGATCGTGAGCATCATACAGACGAGGCCGAGGATACCGGGCAAGATGGTGCTGACCAGATAGACGGAGTAGTTTCCCCAGGGATTGGCGATCATATGCCCGTCCACCGCCAACGGTTGAATACGATGCATAATAACATCGTCCGGTAAACCTTTCTTCCGCAGCACTTCCCGTTGGAAGGCACCGGAGACGAGGTTCGCCATCGTCAACATCTGCTTGTACGCCGTGTTCCCGCCTACGGTGTAGGAATTGGTCATGTAGAAATCCAATTGCGGCCGCTTGAAAGAGACAAGGTCGCGATAGAAACCTTCATGGATGAGGAAGATACCGTAAATCTGTCCCTTCTGCATGGCGTCACGTGCCTGCGGATAGGAGTTGGTGACGAGTTGGATATCGACCGAAGGGGTCGCCTGCATCTCGTGAATGAGACGCTGGGAGATCGTACTCTGGTCCATATCAACGACAGCCACCGGCATCTCTTCGGCCGAACCTTTCTTAAGCAAGCTTAAGAAGAAGATCGTACAGAAAGCCATCACGCCAACGGAAGCGACGATATACAACGGTCGCGCGAACATCTGTTTGAGTTCGCGTTTCATGACCTGCCATATGGTCAAAAGAATGTCTCTCACTCTACTACCAATGCGGTCATTCCGGGACGTAAGTTAGGAATAGTCACCATCGGACGACATTTGACGTCGAAGGTACGGACATCATAACCGCCGTTCTGTTGCGTGGAACGCCAGGTAGCGTAGGTGCCCATGGATTTGACGTGAGTGACCACCACCGGAAAACGCTCTTCTCCCAAAGACGGAATCTTGATGGTGACGGTACTTCCCTGATGGAACTTAGCCAACATGTCTTCTCGTACGGCAAAGGTGAACCATACATCGTTCATATCGACAATCGACATAACAGGACTACCCTGCCCTACCAGTTCGCCTACCCGGGGGAAGAGTTCACTCACCTCACCGTCGCAGGGCGAAAGCAGGTAGCGCTCCGCTTCGGCAGCGGCGATCTCTTTGAGGATACCGTCCACACGCGCCACTTGGGCTTCGGCAGCCGCCTTATCTTCGTCACGAGCACCGGCTAACGCCATGTCGTACTGACTCTTAGCTGCTTTGACGGTAGCAGCTGCCGCTTTGTACTGCGCCTCTACCTCATCCCGTTTTTGAGCCGACACGACGCCCTTATCAAAGAGCCGTTGTACACGCTCGTAACTCTTGCGGTAGATCTCTTCTCCGGCCTTCGCTTTCTGATACAGTTCGTAGGCACCCATGATCTGTTCTTTCTGGGCACCGTTCTTCGCTTTCTGATTAACCGCTTCGGCCATGTCACGAGCTGCCAAAGCCTGTTCTTTCTTCGCTTCCACTTCCGGCGAATAGATGATCACGAGGGTGTCGCCTTTCTTGACCTGATCGCCTTCCTCGTAGAGGTACATCTCCACACGGCCCGGCACTTTACCGGACACACGGTACTCAGCAGCCACCGCTTCTCCTTGAATAATCGTCTTCTCCGGGCGTAAGGCCAGGATACCCACCAATGCTACTATGGCGACCACGGCCAACAGAACCAATGCGCCTAAGAGCAATCCTCCTTTTTTCTCTTTTTTCATATTACAATTGACCTAAATACTTCTTGAGTTGTGTTTCCATTGTCTTGGCTTCCACTTGTGCGTCCACTAAGTCGGTTGCGGCAGACAGCCAAAGCGTCTGCGCCTGCATAAGATCCGAAGCGGTGATCATTCCGGCGTCGAAGGACTCACGCGCCATGCGCAGCACTTCGGCGGCATTCTTCTCCGTCAGTTTGGCCAAGGCGATCTTCTGCTGCGCCTCCATTAGTTTCTGGTTCGCCTGCGTCGTCTGGAGTGTCAATAACTCCCGTGTCTCTTCGGTTTTCAACGCCACGACATTCGCAGCATGCTTGGCTGCTTTGTATCGCAGGATATCATCGGCATGCACAATCGGCACGTTCATTACCACACCGGCAGAGAAGAAACCCTTGCCGTCCCAGTTACTACTGTTTCCGTTATCGAAATTGGGATTGGTGTACATGTAACTGGCCTGCGCTATGATATTCGGTTGCAAACCGGCAGAAGCCAGTTTGGCGGTACGATTCGCGATCTCCTGCGCCTGCTCCATGAGTTGCATCTCCGAGCGATTGGCCACCGCCATTTCGGCATCCAGATCGGTCTTCGCCAGGTCGGTTCTCTCCAAACCGCTATCATCGAGCACGAAGGACGTGGACAGCGATAAACCGCACACCTGCGCCAATGCCATCTGGGAGAGTGTAAGACCATTCTCCGCCTGCAGTTTCTTCACCTGTGCGTCACCGCGTTTGGTGGTCACTTTGAGCAGATCCGACTGGGTCGCCAGACCTTCATTCACCGCTTCCTGGACATCCTTTTCCAGTTGGCACAGCAAGGAGTAATACTGTTCCGCCAACTGTTTCTTCTGCGTCACGGCTACCACACGCCAATAGGCTTCATCTACTTTGTAGATGATCTCCTCCCGTTTCGCCTCCGATTCGATCTTAGCGATGTTCTCCGTGGCCTGTGCGATCTTGTAGGTCTGGATCAGCCGACCGCCTACGTAAATCGGTTGCATCACCGTTGCCTGGGCGACCACTACGTGCGTCAGATCGACCGTAGCCGCATCATAGACGTATTTGTACGCATCAGCGATATGCTGTTCGATGTCGGCGGACACGTTCTTCACCGGTTGTTCCAAAGCCGTTCCGGCTACTTGGGATTCGATTCTTCCCATCACGCTGTTATCGCTCCAGGTGAAGGAAGCGGTACCATCTTCAGCCACGGTAGCGGTTCCGAAAGAGAACTGCGCCTGATTGGCCACAAAATGGGCATCTTTCGAGTTCCACATATACCCGGCGTTGGCACTCAGACGGGGAAACATCGCCGCCAGCGCCGCTTTGCGGTTATACTCCGCCGCCAGCACCGCTTCGTGGTTCGCCTTCGCCGACGCACCGGCATGCAAAGCCATATCCCGGCAAGCATCTAAGTTCGTCAATAACGTGTCACCTGCCTGTACGGATACAAACCCAAGACACATCACACTTCCTAACAGGATTTTTTTCACTATCATATGTTTCATTTTTTCCGAACTTTTGTATTACAAAAATTATGCCTAATTGGACAAAAGATGTTGTATTTCTTACAAATCGGCAATTAAAGCGTAAAGATCGTCCTTTTTTCGATCAAAGAACCGAGCATCGATGCCGGCATTTTGGGCACCTATGACATCCGTTGTCATACTGTCACCAATCATCAACACCTCGTTCGGTTGCAGACCGCAGCGACGAAGGGCCTCCTGATAAAACCGGATATCGGGTTTGTCGTAACCGATATCCATGGAGATATAGGTGTCTTCAAAATAAGACAGGATACCGGCTCTCTCCAAGCGGGCACGCTGCAGGTGACCGAAACTGTTGGACGCTGCAAACAGGCGATAACCCTTCTGATGCAAGGTCTCCAGCATCTCTTTGGCACCCGGAACGAGTGTATGGGTCGTTCCCCAAGCGGCACGGAAGGCATGCTTGAAGGGATCGACAGCCGATTCCGGATAACCGATCGCAGCAATGAACTGCTGCGGATACAAATCCATAACCTCAGCAATCGTATATTTGCCGTGTTTGGCTTCGGAGAACAATCTTCCACTTATCTCAAAGAAGAGGTCAAAATACTCCGGGTGCTCCGGTAAGGCCGCTTCAAAAGCTGCCCGACAACAAGGAATGTAGTCGAGTAAAGTATCGTCAATATCTATAAAAATAGCCTTATACTGCATTTTTCTAACTGAAAAGGAGCCATGCGGCTCCATAATCGGTGTCGGGTAGGCGAGATTCGAACTCACGACCTCCTGCTCCCAAAGCAGGCATTCTAACCGGGCTGAACTACTACCCGCTCGGCTTTGCAGAGCGGGTAGTAAATCGTTCGAGCGAAGCGAGATAAGAACTACTACCGAGCCATGCTTATCCGAAAAAAGCGTGCAAAGGTACTGCTTTTTTTTGATATATGCAAATTTATTGACAAAAAAATGCTATAATTCGACGATCTGTCCCTTTTGCGGCACTTCTACGCACTTAAATCCTGCTTCTTCAAGGTGGGTTTTGTACGTTTCTGCGGCAGTCTCTTCACCGTGCACCACAAACACACGCTGCACCTGATCGACGGCCAGACTACGAGTGAGATAATCGATCATCTCCTGATAGTCGCCGTGACCGGAGAAACCTTCGATCTTCGTAATCTGCGCTTTGATTTTACGGTCCTGTCCGAAGATAGAGATCCACTGCAAACCCGGTTGCTGAATACGGGCACCGAGGGTAGTAGGTTCACAATAACCGACAATGAGGATGGTGCACCGGGGATCGGAGATATGATTGGCTACATGGTGCTTGATACGACCGGCTTCCAACATACCCGAAGCGGAAATGATGATACTGGGTTCGTCCTTGTGGTTGAGCGCCTTGGACTCGCTGATATCCGTGATATACCGCAGGGTATTAAAACCGAACGGATCGGGATCGAAACGTAAGGTATCCTGCACTTCTTCGCTTAACTCATCCGGATACATGCGGAAGATCTGGGTCGCGTTCGTGGACATAGGACTATCCACATAGACAGGTATCTGCGGTAAGCGACCATCGTTATACAGCCGGTTCAGCACATAGACGATCTCCTGGGTTCGACCGACTGAGAATGAGGGGATTAAGAGTTGTCCTTTACGATATACACAGGTGTCATCGACAACACCCAAAAGTTCCTCTTCCGTCACCAACTGTTCATCATGCAAACGGTCTCCGTAGGTCGATTCGCAAATCAGATAATCGCATTGGGGGAAGAGTTGCGGCGGCGGTAAGATATGACAATGTTTCCGTCCTATATCCCCTGTATAAGTCACTCTTTTCCAGCGTTTCTGTCCCGTAACCTGTAACCCGTAACCTGTAACCTCTTCCTCATACACTTCCAAACTGCATATCGCACCGCCGAGCATGTGGCCGGAGTTGGTGAAGGTAAGCAACACATCGTCAAAGAGACGGAAACGGCGGTCGTAACCATAGGTGACAAACAGCTTCATCGCTCGGTTGACATCGTTCTGGTTATAAAGGGGTTCGATGAAGTATTTCTTGCCTTTCTCCTTATGGGGATTCTGCTTGTCGATCTTCTTGTTATAGGTGCGCACGTCCTGTTCCTGGATGAAGGCGGTGTCCGCTAACATCAGTGCACACAGGTCCCGTGTGGCGGGAGTGCAGTAGATATCGCCTTTAAAACCCATCTTCACGATATACGGGATCAGTCCCGAATGGTCGATATGGGCATGCGACAGCACGACGCAATCCAGTTTCGCCGGATCAAAACCGAGGTCACGGTTTGCCGCGTCGGTTTCTAATCCTTTACCTTGGTACATACCGCAATCCAAGAGGATCGTATGTCCCGAATCGGTGGTTATCAGGTGTTTACTACCTGTTACCTCCCGGGTTGCACCTAAGAATTGTATTTTCATGGCAGTATAATGGTGATAGATTAATGGTTATAGGTGATAGTTACGTTAAATCATAACCGTAGTGCTTGAGGCGTCCGGTGTTGGACCGCCAGTCCCGATCGACCTTGACGAAGAGCTGCAGGAACACCTGTTTCTGGAAAAACTCCTCGATATCCTTGCGTGCCAAGGTCCCTACCCGTTTCAGCGCCGCACCGGCTTTACCGATGATAATCCCCTTCTGGCTGTCCCGTTCGCAGTAGATGACGGCGTCAATGCGGATGAGTTTGTCCTCTTCTTTGAAGGATTCGACTTCTACTTCGACGGAGTACGGAATCTCCTTGTCATAACTCTGCAGGATCTTCTCGCGGATGATTTCGTTGACAAAAAAGCGTGCGGGTTTGTCGGTCAGCTGATCCTTGGGGAAGAAGGGTTCGCCTTCGGGTAAGGCCTCTTTAATCGCATCAAACAATTGGGCCACACCGAAACGTTCCTGAGCGGAAATAGGGAAAATCTCCGCTTCCGGTAACTGGTTATGCCAGAAAGCCACTAAGTTCTCCAGCGTCTCCTGGGTCGTCAGATCGATCTTATTAATGATAAGGAACACGCGTGCGCCTGCGTGCGACATCTTCTTCACTTTCTCCAAGAAATCGGCATTACGGTCTGCACTATCCGTCACATCGGTGACATACAGCAGCACGTCGGCATCGACGAGTGCCGAACGGGAGAACTCCAGCATCTTCTCCTGCAGGCGGTAATTAGGGGAGAGGACCCCCGGTGTATCGGAATACACCATTTGAAAGTCCTCTCCGTTAACGATACCGAGAATACGATGGCGGGTAGTTTGCGCCTTCGACGTGATAATCGACAGGCGCTCTCCTACCAGCGCATTCATCAGCGTGGATTTACCCACGTTGGGGTTTCCTACGATATTTACAAATCCCGATCGATGCATATTACATGACAGCGTCATACAGTTCATCTACCGAGTTGAACAGTTTACCCGGCGACAACTTCGTTACCTTGCAACCCATCTTCTTCTCGATCTCCTTGAGGTTGATCTTCTTGGGGTCACCCATCATAATGATCGTGATCGGTTTGCCTTGGATATTCTCCTTATAGAACGCCTCGATATCCTCGATAGTCAACGCGTCGATCTTAGCGGCATTGACCTTCGCCGGATCCTCGGTGTAACCCAAGCGTTTCCAGTACTCATAGGTAGCAGCCTTGCCACGCATGGACGGTTTAGCGGTCTGACCGGCTTGACGCAATGCGGCACGAAGGGCCTCCATATTCGTCGAATCAACCGGCATGTCGTTGATGATATCCAGATAGGTGCTGATCGCATCTACCACCTTGTCGCTCTGGGTTCCGATATAGCCGTAGAAGTAACAATCCTTACCCGGCAGACTCGGTGTACGATCTACACCATATGCGGTGTATGCCATCGAACGTTTCTCACGGATCTCGTACATGATCAGACCTGTGAAACCACCGGACATATACTGGTTAAACGCCTCCGACGGGATATCCGACGCGATATCGTAAGGACGACCGTTGATGTAGAAATACAGATCCGCCTGCTGTACGTTGCTGTTCGGCAAGAAGAGGATGGTCGGTTTGTTATACGCTACACGGTCCTGAATGAACGGCGAGTTAGACGGTTGCATACCTTCGGTCAACGGCAGTTCCGGAACCAGTTGCTCCTGTGTCAGTGTACCGCAATAGAACACATCCAATGCGTACGTACGTGCCGCTGCTATCAGACGTTGTACCTGCACACCGTCCATATTCCAGATGTCAGCAAACTTCACCTCATCCAGGTAAGCGGATTTCTTGCCGTAGAGTGCATATTGCAGCAATGCGGATTTCTGCACTGCCGTACGTTTCTGACGACTCAGACGGCTGAAGAACTCACTACCCTTCACGTTATCCAACTGTTTCTGCTCCAGGTACGGCATCAACAACTGACGGTTTACCAGGTTCATAATCTGGTTCATGTTACCGTCTTCACCGGAGATGGAGATGCTGAAGTACGAGTCACTGCATCCATAGGATACCGATGCTCCGAGTTCAGCCAACTGCACCTTGAAATCCTCACCCTTCGTAGCCGGGTTACCCATAATACCTGCATCTTCCATCAGCACCGTAGCATACGGCAGCAACGGCATCTCGTGCTCACCTACACCGTAACGCAGCGTCATCGTGAAGACGTCGTTCTTCGTGTTCGGTGTGTAATGCAGCGTGATATTCTCGTCCAACTTGCTTACCGTCACGTCGTTGAAGTCATTGAACGTCTGCTTCATCGCCGCTTTCGGTAACTGCTTGAACGCCTTCGCATACTCAGTCTCCTCGTGGGACGGTTCAACCGGTTTGATATTCGGTTTCGGTAAGGTCTTGGCCTTCGGCGTCTTGGTGTCCTCATCGAACGAGATGGTCATATACGGTGCGTCGAAGTATTTCTTCGCTACGCGTACGATCTCCTCCTTGGTCAGGTTCTGGATCTTCTCGTTAGCGGTGAAGATCTCATCGGTCGATTTGCCATAGGTGAAACAGTCCACCAACGCACTCATCTTAGATGACGGATTCTCTTCCGCTACCTTCTCTGCCTGCGCATACATTCGTTTCACGTTAGCGATCAAGGCATCGTCGATCTCACCGCGTTTGATCTTATCCACTTCCTTCATCACGATGGCCTTCGTCGCCTTGTCGGATTCGAACATCTGCTGGTTCGCATCATAGTACGGAACGGCCTCGATGATCAGACGACCCGTGTTACGACGAGCGTCACTGAACACACCGGCGAACTGTACGTCACCCTTGGTGTTGATCTTATCGAGCAGACCCGTCTGACCGTTGTACAGCAGCGCACAAACGAAATCCAGTACGTCCTGATCCTCGTCGCCTTCCTTCACACCGTTGTAGATCCATGCTACCTGCGGATTGTAACCGAGGTTATAGTGCTTACTCGGGTTGCCTGCAAACGATACCTCCGGATACGTCGGACGCTCCGGCAACTGTTTTGCCTCCAGACGAGAGAAGGTCTCAGCGATCATAGGCTTAGCGGTCTCGGTGTCGAAATCACCCACGATGATCAGCGCCATGTTGTTCGGCACATACCAGGTGTTGTAGAACTCGATCAGCTTGCTCAAACGCGGATTCTTCAAATGCTCCGGCAAACCGATCACGTCACGCTCGTACGGACAACCGGCATAGATATCGGCAAACAGCTGTTTCTGTACCTGCGACGAGGGCTCGTTCGCATACATGTTATACTCCTCAAACACGTTCTCCAACTCCGCTTGGAAGGTACGGAACACCGGGTGAATCAGACGATCCGAGAAGATCGTCAACCAGCGGTACATCTCCGATGCCGGGAATGAGTTATGGTACGCCGTCAGGTCATAAGACGTGTAGGCATTCACACCTTCGGCACCGATCAGGTCCAGCAGCACGAAGAAATCCTCCAAGGACGAGATCTTCGCTTGACGCATGGATGCCTCGTTGATCTGTTTCTCCAAAGCTTCACGCACCTTCGGATCGGTAGCATCACTGTACTGATCGTACAACGCGATGATCGAATCATAGATCGGTTTCTCCTGCTCCCAATCCAACGCACCGATACGCTCGGTACCCTTGAAGAGCATGTGCTCCAGATAGTGTGCGAGTCCTGTGTACTCTGCCGGCTCATCTACGGCACCGGCACGAACGACGATGTAACCGGTAACGTCCGGCTGGTCATGGTCTTCCCATAACATAACCGTCAGGCCGTTGTCTAACTTGTACTCCGTCAGTCCCTCACGGGTAAAAGCGAAGCTTACTGCGATGCTGCAAACCAACAGCAGCGCGCTAAATAAAATCTTTTTCATAACTTAAAATATTTACGATTTAACGATTTACGATTTACGATTTATTGACGATTTTATCAAATTGTACAATTGGTTTCAATAGAACAATCATTCGTCCAATCGTCATTCGTCCAATCGTCAATTTTCATTACCATTCCAGTAATACTTTTCCGCATTGTCCGCTGACCATGACGTCAAAGCCTTTCTGGAAGTCATCGAACTTAAAGCGGTGGGTGATCACCGGACTGAGGTCCAGTCCTCCGAGCAACATCTGCTCCATCTGGTACCAGGTCTCCCACATGCGGCGACCGGTGATACCTTTGATCGTCAAGGCGTTGAAGATCACGTCGGACCAGTTCACTTGGGTGTTGGACGGCAGGATACCCAACTGCGCAATGTTCGCACCTTTGTACATATGCTCGATCATATCGTTGAAGGCCGCGGGTGCACCGGACATCTCCAGTCCCACATCGAAACCTTTGATACCGAGTTGTTTCATCGCACCTTCGATCGTCTCGCCCTTTGATCCGTCCACGGTGAGCGTGGCCCCCATCTTCTTGGCGATCTCCAGCCGCAGCGGATTGATGTCCGTCACCACGATATGTTTCGCTCCGGCGTACCGGCAGATACCGGCTGCCATCGTACCGATCAAACCGGCTCCCGTGATCAGTACATCTTCGCCTAACAACGGAAAAGCCAACGCTGTGTGCGTCGCGTTACCGAACGGATCCATGATGGCCGCAAAATCATCCGGAATCTCCGGACGTAATTTCACCACATTGCTCTCCGGAATCGTCACGTACTCGGCAAAACAACCGTCCTTGCCCATGATACCCACCGATATCGTGTTCTCGCAAACATGGCCCATGCCTCGACGGCAGTTACGGCAGTGTCCGCAGACGATATGTCCTTCCGCCGTGACGCGTTCGCCTACCGTGAAATTCCGTACACCGGCACCCACTTCCGCTACCACGCCCACAAACTCGTGACCCATCGTATAAGGCGGTTTGCAATGCGATTGACTCCATGCGTCCCATTTGTACATGTGCAGGTCCGTACCGCAGATAGCGGCTTTCGTCACCTTGATCAGCACATCGTTCACTCCCACCTCCGGCATCGGAACTTCTTCCATCCAGATACCCGGCTCGGGAAATCTCTTAACAAGAGCTTTCATCCTTTCATCTTCCTCCTTTCATCTTCCTCCTTTCATCTTCATCCTTTCAGCACAGCAAGTTTCGTGCCAATCTTGGTGAAGGCCGCAATACATTTATCCAATTGTTCGCGTGTATGGGCGGCAGAAACCTGCACGCGGATACGCGCTTGACCTTTCGGAACCACCGGATAATAGAAGCCTGTGACATAAATGCCTTCCTTCTGCAACTCGGCTGCGAAGACCTGACTTAACTTGGCATCGTAGAGCATCACGGCACAGATCGCACTCTGCGTCGGTTTGATGTCGAAACCGGCTGCCTTCATCCGGGCCACAAAGTACGCTGTGTTCTCGTGCAGACGGTCTTGTAACTCGTTACTGCGCGTTAAGATCTCAAAGGTCTTGATACCGGCTGCTGCAATCATCGGCGGGATCGAGTTCGAGAAGAGATACGGACGGCTACGTTGACGGAGCAGATCAATGATCTCCTTGCGTCCCGTTGTGAAACCGCCGACAGAACCACCGAAGGCCTTACCTAACGTACCGGTGATGATCTCCACTTTTCCGCGCATGTTATATAGTTCGGTTACACCGTGTCCGGTTTTTCCGACTACACCGGCGGAGTGTGACTCATCGACCATGACGAGCGCGTTGTATTTCTGGGCCAGTTCGTAGATTTTATCCAACGGACATACATTTCCGTCCATGGAGAAGACACCATCGGTCGCGATGATACGGAAGCGTTGTGCCTGCGCTTTCTTGAGTTGCTCTTCGAGATCCGCCATGTCGCCGTTGGCATACCGGTACCGCACCGCCTTGCACAGACGCACACCATCGATGATCGAGGCATGGTTGAGGGCATCGGAGATGATCGCATCCTCTTCGGTCAACAGCGGTTCAAACAGTCCACCGTTCGCATCAAAACATGCGGCGTATAGGATGGTATCTTCTGTGCCGAAGAAATCGGAGATGACACGCTCGAGCTCTTTGTGCGTATCTTGCGTACCGCAGATAAAACGCACGGATGCCATACCGTAACCGCGTGCATCCATGCGGTCCTTCGCCGCCTGAATCAGCTCGGCATTGTCCGCCAAACCAAGGTAGTTGTTCGCACAGAAGTTAATCACTTCCTGTTCCTTTGTACCTTGTACATTGTCACTTTGTACTTGTATCGCAGCTGTTTGCGGCGATACAATCACGCGTTCGTTCTTATATAATCCTGCCTCGCGAATCTCCTGGAGTGTCGCCTGCAGGTGTTTTTGAAAATCGGTATACATAATTTTCAATTTACGATTTAACGATGAACACTTTTCGGATTTACGATTTATTGACGATTTTATCAAATTGTACAATTGGTTTCAATAGAACAATCATTCGTCCAATCGTCATTCGTCCAATCGTCAATTAGATAATTCCTTGTTCCAACATAGCCGTTGCCACTTTCATAAAGCCTGCGATGTTGGCACCTTTGACGTAATCGACAGTGCCGTCGGGTTGGGTGCCGTAACGGACACATTGCTCGTGGATGGACTCCATGATATGATGGAGACGCTCGTCCACTTCAGCAGCTTTCCAGCTGAGGTGCTCGGCGTTTTGGGTCATTTCAAGACCGGACGTTGCCACACCACCGGCGTTCACCGCCTTACCCGGTGCAAAGAGCACACCGTTATGCTGGAAGAAATGAATCGCACCCGGTTGGCAGCCCATGTTACTTACCTCGCAGCAGCACCAGCAACCGTTTGCTTTCAGTTCTTTTGCATCGTCTTCAGAGAGTTCGTTCTGGAATGCACACGGCAGAGCGATGTCGCACGGAATAGACCATGCTTTCTTACCTGCGGTAAATACACATTCCTTCGGGAACTTATCCGCCATGTCTTGCACTTTATTGCGGTTCGATGCACGCATAACGAGCATGTAATCGATCATCGCCTTTGTGATACCGTCTTTGATAGCCACCACACCGTCCGGACCGGAGATAGCAACCACCTTTGCGCCTAACTCAACGGCCTTGGTAGCCGCACCCCAAGCGACGTTACCGAAACCGGAGATAGCCACACGTTTTCCCTTGATATCTTTTCCGGCCTTGTCCAGCAGGTGCTGCGTGAAATACAAAGCACCGAAGCCTGTTGCTTCCGGCCGGAGGATCGAACCGCCCCATGTCATACCTTTTCCGGTGAGGACACCTGTATGATATTCGCGCGCAAGCTTCTGGTACATTCCGTTCAGGAATCCGATCTCTCTACCGCCTACACCTACGTCACCTGCCGGGATATCCTGATCCGGACCGATACAACGCCACAACTCCAGCATAAACGCCTGGCAGAAACGCATAATCTCCGCGTCGGATTTACCTACCGGGTCAAAATCCGAACCACCCTTGGCACCACCCATCGGCAGCGTCGTCAAGGCGTTTTTGAAGGTCTGCTCAAAACCCAGAAACTTCAACATCGACGGAGTAACGGCTCTGTGAAAACGAAGTCCACCCTTGTACGGACCGATCGCGCTGTTGAACTGCACACGGTAACCTAAGTTCGTCTGCACCTCGCCCTGATCGTCGATCCACGTCACACGGAACGTGAAGATACGGTCCGGCTCTACCATCCGCTCCACGATCTTCGCCTGTTCGAACTCAGGGTGCTGATTATACACCTCTTCGATCGACTCCAACACTTCCTGAACCGCCTGCAGGTACTCTGCTTCCCCCGGGTGTTTTGCAGCTAACTGCTGCATAATCGTTTGTACTTTCATTGTATCTATGTGTTTAAAAGGTATTTTTTCAAAATCGCCTGCAAAGTTACTACAAAAATTTGGAATAAACAAGGATTTTACGATAAAAATTAAATTTATTTAAATTTTTAGCAGATAAATCGTTGTTCATTCGCACCAACGTGCGAACGTAACTTCGGGGGGACCCTGCTATAAAGTTGAAATGAACCCAAAAAGTTAGACACAAAACAAAAGTGTCGCTTATGGTACATTCATTAGAGGAGAAATTAGATGTAATTAAGATGCATGAAGATGGTGCAGGTATAAAACGAATCGCAAAACGACT
>Ga0256405_10002970_pt1 | contig 36676 bp, 32 predicted proteins | sample RumenRJG_02DNA_FD_189096 | JGI IMG/M metagenome (GOLD analysis project Ga0256405, IMG submission 189096) | Bovine rumen microbial communities from Lethbridge, Alberta, Canada - RJG_02 | ecosystem: Host-associated > Mammals > Digestive system > Stomach > Rumen | place: Canada: Alberta...
ACGAAGTGATCGCAAGGGGACTGCAGGCAGTTGATATGACTGCATCTATCCTGGCTAAGGAGAACCACATGCCGATGCGTGTGTTCGCGCTCCAGGAGGAGAACAGTATTGTGAAAGCGGCTTCCGGAGATTTCAACGGAACCACTATTACAGTCTGAATAATCTGATAAGAATTACAAAACCTCCGGCGAACCGGAGAAATTAAAAACAGGGAGGTTATTATGAGCAGCGAAAGAGTTAAACCTTATGAAGAGAGAATGGAGAAGACCATTTCCCATCTGCAGACCGATCTGCAGGCTGTCCGTGCCGGACGCGCGAATCCGCATGTCCTGGACAAGATCCGCGTAGATTATTACGGGTCTCCTACGCCCATCCAGCAGGTAGCAAATGTCTCTGTGCCTGAGGCAAGGATCATTCAGATCGCGCCCTGGGAGAAGAAGATGATCAAGGAGATCAGCCGCGCCATCAATGCCTCCGACATCGGAATCAATCCTACAAACGACGGACAGACTATCCGCCTGGTATTCCCCGAACTGACCGGTGAGCGCAGAAAGCAGCTCTCCAAGGATGTCAAGAAGATGGGTGAGGATTCGAAGGTAGCTCTGCGCAACATCCGCAGAGACGGAAACGATTCTTTCAAGAAACTCAAGAAGACAGAAGATCTCTCCGAGGACGTCGTGGAAGAACTTCAGGATGAACTACAGAAGTCGACTGAGAAGTACATCAAGAAGATCGACAAGATGATCGAAGACAAGACCAAAGAGATCATGACGCTGTAATTTGACGTCAGTATAAGGCAGGGGTTAAAATTGCAAAACGAGAGAAAAATACCCGTTCACGTCGCGATCATAATGGACGGAAACGGAAGATGGGCAAAAAAGCGGGGACTTCCCAGAACAGCCGGGCATGCGCAAGGAGCCAGAGTTGTGGAACAGATCCTTGAGGACGCGGATCACATGGGGATCCGCTATCTGACGGTGTACGCCTTTTCCACCGAGAACTGGAGCAGGCCTGACAGTGAAGTGAAGGCCCTGATGAACCTGCTCAGGACTTATATGAAGACGAGTCTTGCGAAGTGCGCCAGGAACAATGTCAGGATCAGAGTGATCGGCGACAAGAGCAGACTTGACAGCGACCTGCAGGCCTCAATCGCGAATCTGGAAAAGGAAACGGCTTCCAATACCGGCATCGGATTCCAGATCGCGATCAATTATGGTTCAAGGGATGAGATCGTAAGAGCAGTTCGCAAGGCTGCGATGAAAGTGAAGGAAACTGAACTGAACCCGGAAGATATCACCGAGGACATGATCTCAGACGAACTGGATACATGCGGTATTCCGGATCCTGATCTTCTAATCAGGACGGGAGGAGAAGAGAGAATCTCAAATTTCCTTCTGTGGCAGACCGCATATTCGGAACTGTATTTCTGTGACGCGGCGTGGCCGGATTTCAACAAAACTGAGCTCGAGAAGGCTATAGATGCCTTTAATAACAGAGAACGCAGATACGGAGGTCTGATCTCATGAAAGAGAGAGTGATCAGCGGCGTAGTTATAGCCGCTCTGATCGTCGGCGCGGGACTGCTGGGGGGATTCCCCCTGGCAGTTCTCATCATGGTGTGCTCTATGATCGGTTTTCAGGAGCTTGCCCGCGCGACATCGGTTCTGGAGAGCACAGAGAAAGTGAATACGCTTACTGGGTTTGCACTCGTAATGACGGCGGTCTACTATGCAGGGCTCATTGTATTTCAGGCGAGATGGGGGGCAGCTCCGGATCAGATGGTCCTTGCATCTGATTTCTTTACTACGGTGATCATCATAGCGGCCTTCTTAGGGATCATGTCGGTCTACGTCCTGGCATTTCCGAAGTTCAGGTCAGAACAGGTGATGGCAGCTTTTTTCAGTTTTGTCTATTCCCCGATCCTGATGGCATTTGTGTACAGGACAAGAACGCTTCCTTACGGCATTTTCATGTACGCGCTCATTTTTGTCTGCAGTTCTGTCTGCGATACCTGTGCGCTGGCAGCAGGCATGATGTTCGGGAAACATAAAATGGCACCTGTGCTGAGTCCCAAGAAGACGAAAGAAGGCGCTGTCGGAGGACTCCTCGGTTCTGCTGTCTGCTCCGTCATCCTCGCATATATTTTGAAAGCTATGTATCCCGATGCGGATTACAGAATTCAGTTCCTGATCATAGGCATCTGCGGGGCACTGATCAGCATGATCGGTGATCTGGCGGCTTCAGCGATCAAGAGAAACCATGATATCAAGGACTACGGTCACCTGATCCCGGGACATGGAGGCATCATGGACCGGTTCGACAGCATCATATTTACAGCGCCGCTGATCTATATTCTCGGCGTGATCCTGATGGGAACGGCTGCATTGTAAACATAATAGACAAGGGGCGGGCATTGTGTTCGCCTTTTTCTTGCTTTTTGGCGGTAAGAACACCGCGCATTTGTTATAATCGGGAGTACTATACTTTGAGCAGTAATTGGTTAGTCAGTATTTTGATATTTGCCCTGATATTGGGAGTTATCGTGATATCCCATGAATTCGGGCATTTTGCGGTCGCGAGAAGGAACGGGATCCGCGTCAATGAATTTGATGTCGGATTTGGACCGACTCTTCTAAGAAAGAGGATCGGAGAGACGGATTTCTGTCTAAAGCTCCTGCCCCTTGGCGGCGCCTGCATTTTCGAGGGAATGGATTCCCTGGACGAGGAGGAGAGAGAGAACCTCTCACCGGACGCTTTTCCCAATGCTCCTGTCGGGGCAAGGATCGCCACAGTCGTCGCAGGACCTATGGCGAACTTCCTGATCGGATATATCTTTGCCCTTATCATTGTGGCTTTCTGCGGAACGGACCTTCCTGTCATAAACAAAGTCATTGAGGATTCCGCGGCTATGGAAGCCGGGCTGCAGGATGGAGATACGATCGTCAGGATCGGGAAAGAGAATATCCATCTTTACAGGGAAGTTAGTCTTTATTCAATGATGAACTACGGTGAACCGCTGGAGATCACCTATGAAAGGGACGGGGAGAGAAAGACAGTAACCGTAACGCCTAAGTTCGACGAAGAGGCGCAGCGCTATTATATCGGGATACTGGGCGCCGGAGAGGCGCATAAGTGCTCAGCGCCGGAAGTGTTTAAGTATGGATTATATGAGATCGGGTACTGGATGAAAGTCACCATTAAGTCCATAGGAACAATTTTCAGCGGCCACTTTTCAAAAGATGACGTTTCAGGCCCGGTTGGAGTGGTGCAGGTGGTCAATGATACATACACGGAGGCACAGCCTTACGGAGCGATGACGGTAGTCTTGTCCATGATCAACCTTGCGACTCTTTTGACAATAAACCTTGGAATCATCAATCTGCTCCCGCTTCCCGCGCTGGACGGAGGAAGGCTTGTCTTTCTCATTATCGAGGGAGTGCGCGGAAAGCCGATCCCTCCCGAGAAGGAAGGAATGGTGCACCTTGCGGGCTTTATGGCGCTCATGGCGCTTATGGTGTTCGTGATGTTTAACGATATATCGAGACTCTTCAGCTGAGGATAGTAAGGTATTAATACGAAATGGAGGAATGTCCCTATGGCATACAGAGATCATACAAGAGTTATTAAGATCGGAGACCGTCTGATCGGAGGAGGAAACCCTATTGCGATCCAGTCGATGACAAACACCCGCACAGAGGATGTGAGGGCGACAGTGGAGCAGATCCACAGACTGGAAAACGCGGGATGTGAGATCATCCGGTGTACCGTCCCGAATCCTGATGCTGCCAAAGCCATCGCTGAGATCAAAAAACAGATCAGCATCCCGCTGGTCGCGGATATACACTTTGATTATAAGATGGCGATCGCCGCGATGGAAAACGGCGCTGACAAGATCCGCATCAATCCCGGCAATATCGGCGGAAAGGAAAGGATCGCGGAGGTAGTAAGATGCGCCAGAGAAAGGCAGATCCCGATCAGGGTGGGCGTCAACAGCGGCTCTCTTGAGAAAAACCTGGTGGAAAAGTACGGCGGAGTAACAGCCGAGGGACTTGTGGAGAGCGCGCTGGATAAAGTGGGCATGATCGAAGAGTGCGGCTATGATCAGATGGTGATCAGCATTAAGTCTTCGAACGTCATGATGTGCATCCGCGCTCATGAGATCCTCGCTCAGAAGACAGATTATCCGCTTCATGTGGGCATCACTGAGGCGGGAACACTTTTCAGCGGTAATATTAAGTCCGCGGTAGGGCTTGGCGTCATTCTCTATCAGGGAATCGGCGATACCATCCGTGTCTCGCTGACCGGGGACCCGGTGGAGGAGATCAAATCCGGAAAACAGATCCTCAGGACGCTGGGGCTTAGAAAAGGCGGTATTGACGTCGTATCATGTCCTACATGCGGCAGGACAAAGATCGATCTGATCGGCCTCGCCAATCAGGTAGAGACGATGGTTCAGGGATATCCCCTTAATATCAAGGTCGCGGTCATGGGCTGCGCTGTAAACGGCCCGGGTGAAGCAAGAGAAGCAGATATCGGCATAGCCGGCGGAGACGGTGAAGGCCTTCTCATTAAGCACGGAGAGATCGTTCGCAAAATGCCGGAGGAAGAGCTTCTGGACGCGCTCAAACAGGAACTGGACAGCATGCTCTGATCGGGCTGCCGCCGGGTTCATGTTCATTGAAGACAATGAAATAGCAAGAGGACTTATTTGCAATGAAAGCTTTTTTTGATGTATTTCCCTCTCTCAAGGTCAAATCGGATCTGCAGGACTATTTTGCCAAGACGCAGATCGAGAGACTTACTACGAACAGGGAACGGACCAGGATCAAGATCGTTCTGCATTCGGACCATCTCATTCACAAGGAACGAATCTACAGGATGCAGGAGGAGATCTCGAAGCAGGTATTTGGGGAGAGGATCCGGGAAATCTATATAGACGAGCACTATTCGCTCAGCGCCCAGTATACGCCGAGACGTCTTATGGAGGAGTATTACGACTCGCTTGTGAGCGAAGTCAGTAGTTTTTCTCATGTCATGGGGCTTTATTTCCGGGAAGCCAGGATCGATTACAGGGAAAACGGAGAGATCGCCGTCACTCTTGAGGACAGCTGTCTTAGCAGAAAAATGGCATTTTCCCTGGAGGAAGCCCTCAACAGGATCTTCAGGGAGAGGTGCGGCGTGTCCGCCGAACTGAAAGTCGTGCTCGAGGAGCGCGCCAAAAAAGCGGCTCCCGCAAGGCCTGAGAGGATTGTCCCTTTAATGGGAGCAGAGGCGGCATTTACGATAGCGGAGGGAACAGAACAGGAGCTCCCCCCCTGGGACCCGAACGCCGCTTCAGAGGCAGAGCCCTCCGGAGACGTCCCCAAACAGAAGCTTTCATTTGTCAAAAAAGAGGAGAGCGCCGCGGCGCAAGGTCAGAAACACGGGCGCAGGACTTCCGGGAATAATGCGCAGAACAGCGGCAAAAAGCCCTTCAGCCTCAAGCGCTCTAATAATCCTGATGTGATCTATGGAAGAGAGGTCGGCGAGGACGCGATCCCGATCAGCGATGTAGTTGGTGAGATTGGTGAAGTTGTCGTCCGGGGAAAGATCATCTCAAACAGCAGCAGGAATATTAAAAACGATAAGACGATCGTCAAATTCTCAATGACGGACTTCACGGATTCAATTTTCTGCAAACTCTTTGTTCCTACTTCAATGGCCGACGAACTTCTCGGATCTCTGAAAGCCGGGAACTGGATCAAGGTGAAGGGCGCGGCGATCTTCGACTCTTTTGATAAAGAGGTTTCTATATCCTCTCTGCAGGGAATCATGAAGATTCCACCTATTGTCAAAAAGAGAGTTGATAATGCAGAACTTAAGAGAGTCGAGCTGCACTGCCATACAAAAATGAGCGATATGGACGGCGTATCCGAGTGCAAAGATCTGGTCAAAAGAGCGTATGAGTGGGGAATGCCCGCAATCGCTATTACTGACCATGGAAATGTCCAGGCATTTCCGGACGCCAATCATGTAAGGGAAGCGCTTCTTTCTTCCGAGAATAAGAGACGGAAAGAGGAGGGGCTGCCTCCCGTGGATCCCCAGAAATTCTTCAAGATCATCTATGGCGTGGAGTGTTATCTCGTCGATGATCTTCAAAAGAGCGTTGTGATCGGAGAGAAGGAAAACCTCTCCGATGCTCTTGACGCGCACAAATATGTGGTCTTCGATCTTGAGACCACCGGATTTTCACCGGAGAAGAACAGGATCATCGAGTTCGGCGCTGTCAGGGTAGAAAACGGCGAGATCACAGGCCGCTTCTCGGAATTCGTTAATCCCGGGATACCGATCCCCTACAGGATCATTCAGCTGACCGGGATCAATGACGATATGGTCATAAAGGCTGATCCCATCGAAAAGGTCCTGCCCAGATTTCTGTTTTTTGCGGAAGGATGTGTACTGGTCGGCCACAATGTCGGATTTGATATCGGTTTTGTGAGGGAGAACTGCAGACAGCAGGGAACTGACTGCCCCTTCACTACGGTGGATACTCTGGGAATAGCCAGAGCGATCCTTCCCGGACACGCCAAATATACACTGGACGCAGTTGCCAAAATAGTGGGAGTCAGTTTGGAAAACCATCACCGCGCAGTAGACGACGCGGAGTGCACTGCGGGGATCTTCAGGAAGTTCCTGCCAATGCTCAAAGAGAGAGGGGCGGATACCTTTGAGAAGATCAATGATCTGAGCGACAGCAATCCGGACATTGTAAAGAGACTGAGAACGCATCACTGCGTGCTTCTAGCAAAAAATAACACGGGAAGAGTTAATCTGTATTCCATGATCAGCGATTCCCACCTCAAATATTTCTTCAAAAAACCCCGGATCCCCAAGAGCCTTCTCATGAAACACAGAGAGGGAATACTTGTGGGAAGCGCATGCGTCTCCGGCGAACTGTTTGAGGCGCTCCTTGAGGAGCGGGGAGACGAGGCGGTAGCAGGGATCGCCGATTTTTACGATTATCTGGAGATCCAGCCCCGGGACAACAACCGGTTCCTTCTTGAATCTCCCAGGATGCAGGAAAGGTATCCCCAGATCCGCACAGAGGAGGATCTGCTCGACCTCAACAGGAGGATCGTTAAACTGGGCGAGCAGCTCGGGAAACCTGTTGTCGCGACAGGAGATGTTCATTTCATGGATCCCGAAGACGGGATCTACCGCGATATCATTCAGGACGGGCTGGGAATGGCAGATGAAGATCCCGCGCCTCTGTATCTGAGGACGACAGAGGATATGCTGCAGGAGTTCTCTTATCTCGGCGCAAGGAAAGCCGAGGAAGTGGTCATTACCAATACGCAGAAGATCGCGGATATGATCGACGCGATCTCACCGGTCAGACCGGATAAGTGCCCTCCCATAATCCCTCATTCGGACGAGATGCTGACTGAGATCTGCTACAATAAGGCGCATTCGATGTACGGAGATCCGCTTCCTCCCATCGTTGAGGAGAGGCTTCAGAGAGAACTGGGGTCTATTATTAAGAACGGTTATTCTGTGATGTACATCATCGCGCAGAAACTGGTATGGAAATCTGTGGAAGACGGCTACCTCGTCGGTTCAAGGGGATCTGTCGGATCGTCTTTCGTCGCCACGATGTCGGGAATTACGGAGGTCAATCCGCTTCCGCCGCATTATTACTGCACGAACTGTCACTTTTCAGACTTTGATTCACCGGAAGTTAAGGCTTATGCCGGGCGCTGCGGAATCGATCTGCCGCCCAGGATCTGCCCTAAATGCGGCAAACCTATGAAAAAAGACGGCTTTGATATTCCCTTCGAGACTTTCCTCGGATTCAAGGGGGATAAAGAGCCTGATATCGACCTTAACTTCTCCGGAGAATACCAGAGTAAGGCACACGCCTACACGAAGGTGATCTTCGGCCATGAGCAGACATTTAAAGCCGGAACCATCGCTACGGTTGCGGAAAAAACTGCATACGGTTACGTAAAAAACTTCTTTGAGCGCAAGGGAACAGCAAAGAGAAACTGCGAGATCGAACGCCTGCTGCAGGGGTGCACGGGTATCCGGCGCAGTACCGGACAGCATCCGGGAGGAATCGTAGTTCTGCCCCTCGGAGAAGATATCAATACTTTCACGCCGGTCCAGCATCCGGCCAACGATATGACGACGGATATAATCACGACGCATTTTGATTATCACTCCATCGATCACAACCTGTTAAAACTCGATATTCTCGGACACGATGATCCCACTATGATCAGAATGCTGCAGGATCTCACGGGACTGAATCCTGTTGACATCCCGCTCGACGATCCCACGGTCATGAGTCTTTTCAGTTCCACAAAGGCTCTTGGGATCACGCCTGAACAGAACGGCGGGATCGACGTCGGATCTCTCGGGATTCCTGAATTCGGAACCAAGTTCGTTATTGGAATGCTGGATGATACGAGACCGACTTCAATGTCGGAACTGGTCCGCATTTCAGGATTGTCCCACGGAACCGACGTGTGGCTAGGAAACGCGCAGTCACTGATCCAAAGCGGCAAAGCTACGCTTTCTACGGCAATCTGTACCCGAGATGACATCATGTCCTATCTGATCGGTATGAATATGGACAAATCCCTGTCATTTAAGACAATGGAATCCGTCCGTAAAGGTAAAGGACTGACGCCTCAGATGAAGGAGGCGATGGAGGCCGCAGGTGTTCCTGACTGGTACATCGAATCCTGCCTTAAGATCAAGTACATGTTTCCCAGGGCGCATGCGGCAGCATATGTCATGATGGCGCTCAGGATCGCGTACTGCAAAGTATTCTATCCGCTCGCTTACTACGCGGCGTACTACAGTATCAGAGCTTCGGCTTTCTCTTACGAGATCATGTGCCAGGGACAGGCTCATCTTCTGGAAGTTATGGAAGATTACAGTAAGAGGAAAGATACACTCACGCCCAAGGAATCGGCTACACTGGATGACTGCCTGGTTGTGAGAGAGATGTACGCGAGAGGCATTGAGTTCACGCCGATCGATATTTTTACAGCGGGATCAAGAAACTGTAAGATCGTGGACGGAAAGATCATGCCCGCTCTCACCAGTATTGACGGTATGGGTGAAAAAGCTGCGGACGCGGTGGTAGAGGCGGCAAAAGACGGTCCTTTCATTTCCAGAGACGATTTCTATAACAGGACTAAGGTGCCGAAAACGGTAGTTGAAAAAATGAATGCCATGGGGCTTCTGGGAGATCTGCCCGAGAGCAATCAGATCTCTCTGTTTGACATTTTGAACTGACGGAGGTGAATATGCGAAGTGCAAAGGACCCCCAAAGGGGAAACGAGAGAAATTATATCCCGAATGATGAGATCGACAGGGAGGAAAAAGCCGATATCAGGCAGCAGAAGAAAGGCAGCGCATTCAGCGTCCTTCTCGGCGGTCTTATTGTCATTTCCCTGATCGCGTTCATCTTTGTCCTTCTTGACAGCGGTATTCTCTCCGGCGGCGCTGCGCAGACGGTGTACGGAACTCCCCAGCTGAGCCAGGAAGAAAAAAAGGCGGCTGAGGAAGAGGCACGGATTGCCGCGGAAGAAGCCAAACAGAAGAAGAAAGAAGCTGAGGAAGCTGCGAGAGCCGAGGAAGAAGCCGCCCGGAAAGCGGAAAAAGAGGAATCGGAGAGACTGGCCGAAGAGGAAGCGGCCCGGAAGGCAGAGGAAGAAGCGGAGAAGAGAGCGGAAGAGAAGGAAGAGAAGGAAGAGGAAGAGGCCCGAAAAAAAGAACTCGAAGAAGAGCAGAAAGTACTAGCAGGCGACTTTATTCTCGCCGAGAGCAATATCCGTTACTATTCCGAGGAAGAATTGAACTCCCTGACTGACAGAGAGGTCCTCTTTGCGTTGAATGAGATTTACGCAAGAAGGGGCAGGATCTTTACCGGAGAGGAGTTTAAAAGATATTTCGAGAGCAAGGACTGGTATAAAGGCAGGATTCCGGCAGAGGAATTTGACGCCAATCAAAATGAACGTTTTAATGAGTATGAAAAAGCCAATATCAATACTCTTGTAAAAATAGCACAGGAAAGAGGAATTCGCTGAGAAGACCTTTCAGAGCGTCTGAGAACCTGATGAGACAATAAACATCAGGTTCTCTTTTGTTTTGAAAAAAAGTAAGGGAACATACTTGACAAAATAAATTGCGCAAAATATAATTGAATAAAATAAAAGGAAACGATTTTATTTTATAATAAATACGAGGAGAAATGATATGGGAATTTATGATTATGTGATCAAAAACGGCAAGGGTGAAGATGTGCCTATGAGCGATTACAAAGGAAAGGTGCTTCTGATCGTCAACACTGCCACTGGATGCGGATTCACGCCTCACTATGAGCCGCTGGAGAAGATGTACGAGAAATATCACGACAGGGGATTTGAGATCATCGACATTCCATGCAATCAGTTCGCTGGACAGGCACCTGAGTCTGACGAGGAGATCCACCAGTTCTGCACACTTAAATACAACACACAGTTCCCGCAGATGAAGAAGTCGGAAGTGAACGGAGAGAATGAACTGCCGCTTTACACTTATCTTAAGAGCCAGCAGGGATTCAAGGGATTCGGCTTCGGCCCCGCAGCTCTCGCGATGAGCGCGCTGCTCAAAAAGATCGATAAGAACTATAAGAATAATCAGGACATCAAGTGGAACTTCACAAAATTCGCGGTAGACAGAGACGGCAATGTTGTCGCGAGATTTGAGCCTACTGAAGATATGAAGAAAGTGGACAAATTTGTGGAAGGCCTGCTGTAAATAACCGTGCAGGACATCGGTCGATTCCGGACGGCAGGCTCTTTGGAGCCTGCCGGGACCTGAAACCGTGAAAATAAAAAAAGTGCTTGCGTGAGCAAATAGATTCTGATATAGTAATAAATGCGTCAAGCAAGTACATATGGCTCGTTGGTCAAGGGGTCAAGACGCCGCCCTCTCACGGCGGAATCATGGGTTCGATTCCCGTACGAGCTACTGGCTGTCAGAGTAGTGATCTGGCAGCTTTTTTTGTGGAAAATCCCGTAGATATACGTTTTTTTGGAAATTACTTGCATTTTTGTGAAAAGTGTGATAATTTTCATATGTTGAATATGGTACGGTTAGAAAGTGGGCTTGCAAGTCCACTTTTTTGATGCCCTGAAGGATTTTGACGACCGGAGCACGGTCAAGGAGGATTATGGCCAGCAGGATATCAGGCAGAGCAAGGATTGAAAACGAAGCTGAAAAGCTTACAGAGCCGATCGCTTTGAAACACGGCGTTCGCATCTATGATGTGGAGTACGTTAAGGAAGGCCCCGAGTATTATCTCAATATTTATATCGACAAGGACGGGGGAGTCTCCATTCTGGATTGTGAAGCTGTGAGCAGAGAACTTTCCGACAAACTCGATGAAACTGACCTGATCAGCGACGCCTATACGCTTGTTGTTTCAAGTCCGGGGCTGGGGAGAACTCTCACCAAGGACAGACATCTGCAGAACAGCCTGGGAGAAAAAGTGGAAGGAAAGCTTTTCAAGGCTGATCCTGATGTCGGAGGGAAGGAGTTCGAAGGCGTGCTCACCGCATGGGACGCCGGGACGATCACCGTCGAGATCGAAACTGTACCGGTCTCTTCAGGGAGAAAGAAAAAAAGCAAAGAGGGACAAAACGGACCGGAGAACAGTTCCCGCGCCGTTGTGATCCCGAGAAAAGATATCGCTGTACTCAGATTATATCTGGATATCTGAAAGAAAGCCGCAGACCGGGGATGGCTGCGCACTCAGGAAAAATAGTAAGACTGGTTCCGGAAAAGGAGACAAGATGAACACAGAACTTAAAGAGGCAATTGAGGCGCTTGAAAAAGAGAAAAATATTATGCGCGAGACTTTGTTCGAGGCTATTGAAAACGCGCTCTTAACTGCCTGCAAGAGTAATTTCGGCAGAGTGGACAACATAAAGGCGTGGGTAGACCGCGACACATTTGAGTATTACTGCACAGCAGAAAAAGAGGTCGTGGAAACGAAGGATGATGTCGAGGACAAGCTCACACAGATCGCGCTGGAGGATGCGGTAAAGATCAACCCCGCGGTAAGAACCGGCGACAAAGTGGAAGTGAAGATCAACAGCCAGTCCTTTGGCAGGATCGCCACACAGATCGCCAAGAACGTGATCCTTCAGAAGATCCGGGAAGAAGAGCGCAGCGCTATCTACGATTATTACATCAAGATGCAGAAGAATATTGTGACAGGTATTGTACAGCGCATTAACGGCGGCAATATCAGCGTGAATCTCGGAAGAGCGGAAGGACTTCTCAATGAAAAAGAGACAGTCCCCGGCGAACACTTAAAGCCCACAGACAGGATCAAGGTCTATATCATTGACGTCCGCACTACAAACCGCGGCCCCAGGATCCTTGTCAGCCGCACTCATCCCGAACTTGTCAAAAAACTGTTTGAGCAGGAAGTTGCCGAGATTCAGGACAAAGTCGTTGAGATCAAGAGCATTGCGAGGGAGGCGGGAAGCCGCACCAAGATCGCCGTATACTCCAATGATCCCAAGGTTGACGCCGTCGGCGCCTGCGTTGGCGTAAACGGTATCCGCGTCAACAATATCGTCGATGAACTTCGCGGTGAAAAGATCGACATCATCAACTGGGACGAGAACCCCGGCAATCTGATCCAGAACGCCCTCTCTCCTGCCAAGATCGTCGCTGTATTCGCGGATCCCGAGGAGAAGACAGCAAAGGTAGTTGTTCCTGATTACCAGCTGTCCCTGGCTATCGGACGCGAAGGACAGAACGCTCGTCTTGCAGCCAAACTTACAGGCTATAAGATTGATATCAAGAGCGAGACGCAGGCCAAGGATGCTCCCGGATTCCGCTACGAGGATTACGAGGACGAATACTACGAAGACGACGAATACGATGAAGAGTATCAGGATGACGGGGAGTACTCCGAGGATGCTGAGTATTCTGAAGAAGAGTATTCGGACGAAGAAGAGATGGCTTATGAGTCTGACGGCGCAGATGAGACCGCCGAGGAAATAGAGACTGAAGAGTGATCGCTGATCCGGGGCAGGAGGTAAAATGCAGGGAAAGATTCCTATGCGCAGATGTACAGGCTGCGGTGAGATGAAGGAGAAGAAAAGTCTGATCCGGATCGTGCGCACGCCTGAGGGAGAGATCAAACTGGACAGGACCGGAAAGACAAACGGCAGAGGCGCTTATCTCTGTGATGATCCCGGCTGCCTGCGCATGGCGCAGAAAAAGCGGTCTCTTCAGAGGTCACTTGGGACTGCGATCCCGGATGAGATCTTTGACGAACTGGCCGGCAGATGGGAGGTGTCTTCAGATGGATAGACTGCTGTCACTTCTCGGGATCGCCCAGAAAGCGGGAAAAGTCGTCAGCGGCGGTTTCCTGTGTGAAAAGTCGATCAAGGCTAAGCAGGCCAGACTGGTGATCCTGGCGGAAGACGCACAGAAGAATACTGTGAGTACGATCAGTAATAAATGTACTTTTTATAATATACCGTTTGGCTTTTACGGAAGCAAAGAGACGCTTGGCCGCGCCATTGGCAAAGAGGAACGCTCCTGCGTTGCTGTGACGGACCAGGGGCTTGCGGATAGCATTAATAAGCTGCTCAGCAGCGGGAAGAAAGAGGAGTAAATGGCGACAGAGAATACAGGTGCAAATGAGAACAAAAAAGCAGGGGAGGCGGCCAGAAAGCCCAGACCGGCTGACGGCAAGACTCCTGTAAAAAAGAAAAAGATCATTATCGTGACGGGAAACAGCAGTAAGAGCCGTCAGAGTTCCGGACAGCGGAGCGCCTATTCGAGCGGATCTTACTCCAGTGGAGGAACAGGTTCCTATACTTCCGGAAGCGGAAGAAAGCCCAGACCGGCCGGACAGACCGGCGCCCGCAGAGATCAGACTGCAGGAAGGCCCAGAACTGAAGCGAAGCCTGTGCCTCACAAGATCATCCGCCCGAGCGTGAAGCCCACACAGATGGAAGTGGATTATCACAAACCCGAACAGGTCACAAGGCAGCCCAGGAGAACGGAAGAGACCGCTCCCGCAGTAAGCGAGGTCAAGGCGGCGTTAGAACCGGTCCGGGCGGTTCAGGAAGCGGAGCCTGTAAAGACTGCGGCTGTGATCGAACCTGAACAGAAGCCTGTTGAAACAGTGGCGGAAGAGGTTAAGCAGCCCGTGGCGGAGCATGTGGAAACGCCTGTTCAGCCTGCAGAACCGGTCGAAACCGAGAAAGAACAGCCCGCAAGCAAGGCTGTTTCTGAAAGTGCGCCGGAAGAAGCTCCTAAGGCTGCGAAGACAGAAGAAATTCCGGCCCGGAGCGCACAGGGCAAAATCGCTGAAGAGACGGATAACAGACAAAGATCAGGTCAGCGCGACCGCGACAACAGAGGAACTCCCGCGAGAGACAGAAATGCCCAGGGACAGGGCGGCGCCCGCAGAGATAACCGCGGCGGCGACCAGAGCGGCGCAAGAAGAGAAAATCGCAGCGGCGATCAGGGCGGTTTCCGCAGAGACAATCGCAGCGGCGATCAGGGCGGCTTCCGCAGAGATAATCGCAGCGGCGACCAGAGCGGCGCAAGAAGAGATAATCGCAGCGGCGATCAGGGCGGTTTCCGCAGAGACAATCGAAGCGGCGACCAGAGCGGCTTCGGCGGACGCAGCGCAAGACCCGGACAGGGTCCCCGCGGCACAGGAGCTCCCGCAGCGGGACGCCAGGGCACAAGACCCGGCATGGCGGAAGGCGGACGCCGCAGAACAGCCGGACGAGCTGGTGAAGGAGAGGCTTTCGGCAGAGAAGCTGAGAAGCACAGAGACGATAATAAGAGAAAGATGAACCAGGAGCGCGACAAGCGGTCCAAGAAGGATTTCATCTATAATGAGGATGAAAACCACAGAAGAAGCGGCAACAAGGCCGGTAAGTTTATCCGCCCCGAGAAAAAGGTGGAAACTGCTGTCGAGGAGCAGATCAAGACGATCACTATTCCTGAGAAGCTCACGATCAGAGAACTGGCTGAAGCTATGCATATGAATCCTTCCGAGATCATCAAGAAGCTCTTCCTGGCAGGCCAGATCATGACTCCCAACAGTGAGGTGGAGTATGATGAGGCGGAGAAGATCGCGCTTGATTATGACATTCTCTGCGAGAAAGAACAGAAAGTCGATGTCATCGAAGAACTGCTTCGCGAAGAAGAGGACTCCGAGGAAGATATGGTGACAAGGCCTCCGGTAATCTGCGTCATGGGTCACGTAGATCACGGCAAGACTTCCCTGCTCGACGCGATCAGGGAGACAAACGTGACAAGAGGCGAAGCCGGCGGAATCACTCAGGCGATCGGCGCATATACGATCTCCCTGAACGGAAGAAGCATCACATTCCTCGATACGCCCGGACACGAGGCGTTTACGGCAATGCGTATGCGCGGCGCAAATTCCACTGACATTGCAGTACTTGTAGTAGCAGCGGACGACGGCGTCATGCCGCAGACAATTGAGGCGATCAACCACGCCAAAGCTGCCGGCGTAGAGATCATTGTCGCAGTCAATAAGATCGACAAGCCCGGCGCGAATGTTGAGCGTGTAAAACAGGAAATGACTGAGTATGAACTGGTTCCCACAGACTGGGGCGGAAGCACGGAATTCGTTCCCGTATCCGCCAAGACAGGCGAGGGCATCGAAGACCTGCTTGAGACGATCCTTCTCACAGCAGACATCCTTGAACTCAAGGCTAATCCCAACAGAAAGGCAAGAGGTCTCGTACTTGAGGCCAAGCTTGATAAGGGAAGAGGCCCGGTGGCGAATGTGCTCGTTCAGAAAGGAACACTGCATATCGGCGATTTCATTTCCGCAGGAGCAAGCTCAGGTAAGGTTCGCGCGATGATCGACGACAAGGGAAGAAGGATCAAGGAAGCTACACCTTCACAGCCTGTAGAGATCCTGGGTCTCTCAGACGTTCCCGGCGCCGGCGAAGTCATCATTGCCCATGAGACCAACGATGAAGCAAGGGCTTATGCGGAGACATACAAGAACCAGCATAAGGAAGAACTCATCGAGGATACCAAGATGCGTATGAATCTGGATGATCTCTTCAACCAGATGAAGGAAGGCAATCTCAAGGAGTTCAACCTGATCATCAAGGCAGATGTACAGGGATCTGTGGAAGCGCTCAAGCAGAGCCTTCTCAAGCTCTCCAACGAGGAAGTCGTTGTCAAGGTCATCCACGGCGGCGTAGGCGCGATCACCGAATCCGACGTGACGCTTGCATCCGCTTCCAACGCAGTTATCATCGGATTTAACGTCCGTCCTGACGCGACAGCCAAAGCTATGGCCGAGCACGAAGGCGTTGATATCAGACTTTACAAAGTCATTTATCAGGCGATCGACGCAGTGGAAGCGGCCCTCAAGGGCATGCTCGCGCCGATCTATGAGGAGCGCGTTATCGGACATGTGGAAGTCAGACAGATATTCAAGGCTTCCGCAGTCGGAAATATCGCAGGTTCCTATGTGCTTGACGGCGTGATCCGCAGAGGCTGCAAGTGCAGGATCACGAGAGCCGGAGAGCAGATCTTCGAAGGCGATCTCGCATCCCTTAAGAGATTTAAAGACGACGTCAAGGAAGTCAAGGCCGGTTACGAGTGCGGACTGGTATTCGACGGATTTGATAAGATGCAGGTATTTGACATTGTCGAAGCCTACGATTTGGTAGAGGTACCCAGAACATGAGAAAAAACAGCGTAAAGAACCGCAGGATCAATGACGAAGTGCAAAGAGCGCTGGCGGGCATCGTCCGTGAAGTCAAAGATCCGCGGATCAGTCCGCTGACCAGCGTCACAGGTACGGAAGTGGCCCCGGACCTCAAGACCTGCAGAGTGTATGTGAGTGTGTACGGCGATGACAAAGCCGGTGAGAAGACTATGGAAGGCCTTAGAAGCGCTGCGGGATTCATACGCAGTGAGCTGGCCAGAAAAGTCAATCTCCGAAATACTCCGCAGCTCACGTTCGTACTGGACGATTCAATTGCTTACGGCGTAGCCATGTCACACCGCATTGACGAAGTGACCGCTGCGGACCGCGAAGCAGAGCTGGCCAGAGGCGAAGAGACAGACGAAAGTACACAGAAATAATGAATTTAACGGATTTAGTAAAGAACTGCAAGAGGATCGGGATCAGCGGACATGAGAATCCCGATGGAGACTGCGCCGGATCCTGCTGCGGAACTGCCCTGTATTTGAGAAAGGTATTTCCGGATGCGCAGGTAGATATTTACCTGGAGCCGATGCAGGAATGTCTGAGCAGGAATATTCCCGGTTCCGACACGATCATCCATGATGTGAACGAAAATGAAGAGAAATATGATGCGTTCATTGTACTTGACAGCATACCTGAGAGAATCGGCGAGCCGGAAAAACTCTACAGAGAAGCAGCTGTAAAGATCAATATTGACCACCATATGACAAATCCGGGATCTTTGGAAGCGCAGTGCTATATAGACGGTCATGCGTCCAGCGCTTGCGAACTGGTATATGACCTGATTAAAAAGGAACAGATTGACGTCGACATCGCCAAAGCGCTCTATGTAGGAATGGTCACTGATACGGGAGTCTTCCAGTATTCAAATACAGCGGAGTCCACGATGCGCGCGGCAGGTCATCTGATGAGTTACGGATTTGATCACTCCGCGGTGATCAGGGAGGTGTTCTTCGAGAGGACTTTCCTGCAGGCAAGGATCCTTGGAGCAGCTCTTTCAGGAGCAGAAACGGCTCTGAGCGGAAAATACATCTTTTGCTGTTTTGACAGAGAAATGATGGAGAAACTCGGAGCGGAGAGAAAGGATCTCGATGGCATCAGCGCTCAGCTTCTGCTCACAGAAGGGGTGGACTGCTCAGTGTTCTTTCACGAGTCCGAGCCCGGTATCTGGCGGGCGAGCATGAGGTCTGTTCTGGTCACTGATGTGTCCAGGGCGGCGTCCCTTTTCGGAGGGGGCGGACATGTACACGCGGCCGGATGCACGATCAGTTCAGGGATCGGAGAGGCTATGAAAGCCATCAGGGATGAGTTTGAAGGACAGCTCAGGAACGCCGGAGTTATATGATCCCGGCGGGAAAGGAACAGATCCTCCATGTTTCATGGAATGATGACAATTTATAAAGAAGCGGGGTATACCTCCAGCGACGTGGTCGCGCGGCTGCGGGGGATCCTGCATATGAAAAAGATCGGTCATACAGGAACACTCGATCCGGACGCGGAGGGAGTGCTTCCTGTATGTTTGGGTAATGGGACCAAACTATGCGAACTGATCGCGGACCGGGATAAGGAATACAACGCTGTCATGAGGCTGGGCGTCACGACAGACACCCAGGATATGAGCGGCAAAATATTGAGGCAGGTCTCCGATGAGGAGGTGGCGCGGACTGTGACCGGCGAAATGATCAGGGAGGCAGCCGCCGCGTTTACAGGCGAGATCAGCCAGATCCCTCCTATGTACTCCGCTGTCAAAGTCGGAGGCAAGAGGCTGTATCAGTACGCAAGGCAGGGACAGACCGTGGAGAGAGCCGCCAGAAAGGTGTGGATCCACGAACTGGAGATCACTTCAATAGAGCTTCCTCTCGTGACCATGAGGGTGCGCTGTTCCAAAGGTACCTATATACGTACCCTGTGCCAGGATATTGGTGATAAACTTGGAACAGGCGCGGCTATGGAGCATCTTCTCAGGACCAGAGTCGGACAGTTCAGACTTGAAGACTCCATAAAACTTGACGAAGCAGAAGCGATCATGAAGTCCGAAGATCCGGAGAGAATAAACGGCTATATTCTTCCGGTGGACAGTTTCTTTGAACAGGCGCTGTGCGCGCAAGTGCGGGAAGAGGGAATGAGGTATCTTCTGAACGGCAATACACTCAGGAGAGAGTTTACGGATCTTCCCCGCAGCGCGGAAGCGAAAGATGTCAGGATGTACGACAGGAGCGGGAAATTCTATGCGCTCTACAGATATGATCCGGTGAAGGATGAACTCAGAAACGTCAGGATGTTTCTGTCATGACCGGTTAATGGAAAGGATCATTAAATGCGGATAATCAGCGGTACAACTAAGTTCATGATCCCTGAGGGAACTGCGGTGGCTATCGGGAAGTTCGACGGACTTCACCTTGGACACAGGAAACTTCTGTCTGAGATCCTTCGCCAGAAAGAAGACGGACTTAAGGCGGCGGTATTTACATTTGATCCCTCTCCGGAGGTGTTCTTCGGCATGAATCCTTCGAGAGAGCTCTCTACGAATCAGGAAAAAAGGGAACTCTTCAGGGAGATTGGGATCGATATACTGGTGGAATTTCCGTTTAATAAAGATACTGCGGCGATCTCTCCGGAGGACTTTGTCATAGATATCCTCGTAAAGAGAATGAACGCTAAATTTGTGGCAGCCGGAACGGATCTGTCTTTTGGCGCGATGGGAAAAGGGAACTTTACACTTCTGTCCTCCCTTGCCAGGCACCTGGGATTTGAAGCGTGCAAGATCGACAAAATAGAGAGAAACGGCAAAGTCATCAGTTCGACTCTGATCAGAAGCCTCGTGGAAGAGGGCAATATGGAAGAAGCCGCTGCCTGTCTGGGGGCCCCTTATAAGATCACGGGCAAAATAGTGCACGGCAAGGCGCTTGGCAGAAGGATCGGTATACCGACCCTTAATCAGACGCCTCCTTCAGACAAACTGCTTCCTCCCTTCGGAGTCTATTATTCGGAAGTAAAGACCGACGGCAAGGTGTTTAAGGGGATCACGAACATTGGGATCAAGCCTACGGTCACAAACGAAAACAAGGTGACGGTGGAGACTTCCCTCTATGATTTTTCCGGGGATCTGTATGGCGAGACCGCCGAGGTCAGCCTCCTGACCTTCAGAAGACCCGAGATGCGCTTTTCCGGCGTCGCGGAACTCAAAAAGACGATGGAGAAGGATATCAGGGCGGGAGAGATCTACCACGGACTAAGACCGATCGATTAAGACTTCTTTAAGTTTATACGACAATGAAAATTGTGTTTACATAAAGAGAAGTTTGTGGTAAAATGCCATTTGTTTAACGACTACCGACACTTAGGCCGAAGCTTCTCCGGCGCGGTCCCGGTGTACGGCGGATCACATTAAGAAAAGGAGAAATACTATGATTACCAAAGAAAAAAAGACAGCTGTTATCCAGGAGTACGCAAGATTCGAAGGCGATACAGGTTCACCGGAAGTTCAGATCGCTATCCTGACCGCAAGGATCAAGGAGCTCACTGAGCACATGAAGGCGAACAAGAAGGATTTCCACAGCGCAAGAGGCCTTCAGAAGATGGTAGGTAAGCGCAGAGCTCTTCTTGACTATCTCAAGAGAACTGATCTTGAAGGTTATCGTGAACTGATCAAGAAGCTTGGCATCAGAAAGTAATTCATAGGGAATTGAGAGACGGCTCAGACCGAGGATCGGTTGCTGCCGTCTCTTTCTCGTCATGGTAAATGATGAGAGAAGGACGAAGAGAAGAAAGAGACGTAAAGAAGAAAAAGGAGAGAGTATGTACAAAACTTATTCCATGGAACTCGCCGGAAGGACGCTCAGTGTCGATATCGGCAGAGTCGGCAAGCAGGCTGGCGGATGCGCATTTATTCACTACGGAGATACTACACTTTTATGTACCGCGACTGCATCTGCGGCGCCCAGAGATGGAATTGACTTCTTCCCGCTCAGCGTTGAGTACAGCGAGAAGTATTACGCGGTCGGCAAGATGCCCGGCGGATTCAACAAGAGAGAAGGCAAGCCCAGCGAGAACGCGATCCTCACAAGCCGCGTTATCGATAGACCCATGCGCCCTCTTTTCCCTAAGGATATGAGAAACGACGTCACTCTTGAGTGTATGGTCATGAGTGTGGACCCTCAGTGCAGACCCGAAATGGTTGCTATGATCGGCGCGTCTTTGGCAACTACAATTTCCGATATTCCTTTCGACGGCCCCTGCGCAGCGACCCAGATCGGCCTTGTGGACGGCGAAGTGATCATCAACCCCAGCCAGGAGCAGTGGGACTTCGGCGATCTGTGCCTGACCGTCGCTTCTACCGCTGATAAGGTGATCATGATCGAAGCCGGCGCCAATGAGATCCCTGAAGAGGATATGATCCGCTATATTTACATGGCTGACGAGCAGAATAAGAAGATCATCGAGTGGATTGGTAAGATCGCTGCAGAGTGCGGAAAGACAAAGAGAGAATATGTCAGCTGCGCGATCCCGGAAGAGATGTTCGCTGCAATCCGCGAGATCGTTCCTCCGGCAGAGATGGAAGTGGCTGTATTTACAGATGACAAGCAGACCCGCGAGGGCAACGTCGCCGCTGTTACTGAGAAGCTCAGAGAAGCTTTCGCGGACAAGGAGGAGTGGCTCGCGATCCTGGACGAGGCTGTATATCAGTATGAGAAGAAGACAGTCCGCAAGATGATCCTTAAGGACCACAAGCGCCCTGACGGCCGTGAACTGAACCAGATCCGTCCTCTCGCCGCAGAAGTCGACCTGATCCCTAGAGTGCACGGTTCCGCTATGTTTACCCGCGGACAGACACAGATCTGCAACGTTGTAACTCTTGCGCCTCTCTCCGAGGCACAGAGAGTTGAGGGCCTTGACCCCAACATCACTGAGAAGAGATACGTTCACCAGTACAATTTCCCGGCTTACTCCGTAGGCGAGACCAGAGTTTCCAGAGGACCCGGACGCAGAGAGATCGGACACGGCGCTCTTGCAGAGAGAGCTCTGATCCCGGTACTCCCCACAGTTGACAAGTTCCCTTACTCTATCCGTTCTGTATCTGAGACCTTTGAATCCAATGGATCTACATCTATGGCTTCAACATGCGCTTCCTGCATGGCTCTTATGGCTGCAGGCGTGCCTATCAAGTCCCAGGTGGCCGGTATCAGCTGCGGTCTTGTGACAGGTGACAAGGACGAGGATTTCGTACTCCTTACAGACATCCAGGGGCTTGAGGACTTCTTCGGCGATATGGACTTCAAGGTGACAGGTACCCACGAGGGTATCACTGCGATCCAGATGGACATCAAGATCCACGGTCTCACAAGAGCGATCGTGGAAGGCGCCATCGCAAGATGCAAAGAGGCACGCGAGTTCATCATGAACGGCGTCATGAAAGAAGCTATCGCCGAGCCTCGTGAGACAGTTAATGAGTACGCTCCCAAGATCGACTATATGCAGATCGATCCTGAGAAGATCGGTGAAGTTGTCGGCCAGCGCGGAAAGACCATCAATGAGATCATCAAGCGCACCGGCGTACAGATCGATATCGAGGATGACGGCAGCGTTTCCATCTGCGGCAATGACGCCAAGGGCATGGAACTTGCCAAGAAGTATATCAATACTATCGTTTCTGAATTCGAGGAAGGCCAGGTCCTTGACGGCACAGTCGTCAGCATCAAGGAATTCGGCGCGTTCGTCGAGTTTGCTCCCGGAAAGGAAGGCATGGTTCACATCTCCAAGATCGCGAACCGCCGCATCGAGCATGTCGAAGATGTGCTGACTCTGGGCGATAAGGTCACCGTAGTCTGCCTCGGCAAGGACAGAATGGGAAGACTGAGCTTCTCCATGAAGGACGTAAACAAGCAGAAAAAGAATAAGTAATAGGACTCATTAAAACCCGGCAGGCCAGGGCATTTGTAAAAAATGCGCTGGCTTTGCCGGGTTCATTATGCAGTTATACGAATCAGTTATTTGAAGCAGGAGAATAGAATATGTCAACAACAGCGCAGGAAATCGCACGCAGACGGACATTTGCGATCATTTCCCATCCCGATGCGGGTAAAACAACGCTGACGGAGAAGTTCCTTCTGTACGGAGGAGCGATCAATCTCGCGGGAAGTGTCAAGGGAAAGGCGACAGCCAGACACGCGGTGTCGGACTGGATGGAGATCGAGAAGCAGAGAGGAATCTCTGTGACCAGTTCGGTGCTGCAGTTCGAATATGACGGATGCTGCATCAACATTCTGGATACACCGGGTCACCAGGACTTCTCCGAGGATACATACCGCACGCTTATGGCAGCGGATTCAGCGGTGATGGTCATTGACGGAGCAAAAGGCGTTGAGCCCCAGACCAAGAAACTTTTCAAGGTCTGTACCATGCGTCATATCCCGATCTTTACATTTATCAATAAGATGGACCGCGACGCCCTGGATACATTTGATCTTCTTGACGATATCGAGAAGAATCTGGGCATAGACACTTGTCCAATGAACTGGCCGATCGGTTCCGGTAAAGCTTTCAAGGGCGTTTTCGACAGGGAAAAGGAAGAAGTGATCACCTATGCGGATACCCAGAAGGGTACCAGAGAGGGGACACAGACAAGGATCCCCATGTCAGATGAGGACAGGATCCTCGACGAACTGGGTGAGGACGCAGCGGAGCAGCTGCGCGAGGAAGTGGAACTTCTTGACGGGGCAAGCGCAGGCTTTGATCTTGAAGAAGTCAGGGCGGGAAAACTGACGCCGGTATTTTTTGGCTCCGCTCTCAACAATTTCGGTGTTGAGATCTTCCTCAGGCATTTCCTTGAGATGGCTCCGGCTCCTTCAGCGAGAATGACGGACCAGGGACCGGTGGATCCGGTAGAGGACGCCTTCTCGGCTTTTGTATTCAAGATCCAGGCCAATATGAATAAAGCCCATAGAGACAGGATCGCATTCATCCGCATATGCTCCGGAAGATACGATATCGGCATGGATGTCAAACATGTGCAGAGTGGAAGAGTACAGAGGCTTTCCCAGCCCCAGCAGCTCATGGCAGACGACAGAAAGATCCTGAGCGAGGCCTATGCAGGAGATATCATCGGTATCTTTGATCCCGGCCTGTATTCCATCGGCGATACATTCTGCATGCCCAAAGCGGGATTCAGATATGAGGGCATCCCCACATTCGCGCCTGAGCACTTCGCGAGGGTGCGCCAGGTGGATACCATGAAGAGAGACCAGTTCGTCAAGGGGATCAAGCAGATCGCCCAGGAAGGCGCGATCCAGATTTTCAGAGAGCTTCATACTGGCATGGAGGAGATCATCTGCGGAGTTGTGGGTATGCTGCAGTTTGATGTTCTGCAGTTCAGGCTTAAGAGCGAATACAATGTAGATATCATCCTTGAGCAGCTGCCGTATGAGCATATACGCTGGGTCACTAAGTGCGACACGGATATCATGCGGATCACCGGCACGACGGACATGAAGAGAGTAGAAGACCTCAAGGGAAATCCTTTGCTTCTCTTTATCAATCCCTGGTCGGTTCAGATGGTCCTGGACAGAAACGAGGGACTGGAGCTGTCAGAATTTTCCCGGGGCTGACTATAGGCAAAGATTGCATAATCTGATAAAATATTATGATGTATATGCAAAATATACAGGTAAGGCTTAGATATTAAACGGGAGGCTCTTATGGCACAGGAAAAGAATACGGGTGAGAGATATAATGACGCATTGGATATCGGCACCGTAAAGATCGCTGACGACGTGGTCGCTCTTATAGCTGCATTTGCGGCTATGGAAGTAGAGGGCGTCTCCGGAATGGCCGGAGGTCTGGATATGGATACGGTTAGTAAAGGCGGTATGAAGAGACTCGGCAAGACCGTCAGGGTGGAAGTAAGCAAGGAAGGCGTGCAGGCAGATCTGGCTGTAGATCTTGTCTACGGATACAGCATTCCCGAGACATGCAGCAAGGTACAGGACAGAGTAAAGACCTCCATCGAGAATATGACCGGCCTCGAGGTCAAGGACGTCAATATTCGTGTGTCCGGTATCAAGATGAACGACTAATGATTGAAAGACGGGTTATATGAACAGGAAGAGTTTGAGAGAGCAGATCTTTAAGCTGCTTTTCAGAACAGAATTTAATGATCCTGCAGAGATGGAGGAACAGGCGGAGTTCTTCTTTGACAGCGGGGATATGACTGTCACCGAAAAGGACAGGGAGTATATTACCGGCAAGTGCAGCAGGATCCTCGAGAATATCGAGGAGATTGACAGAACGCTGGACGATAAGCTGGAGGGGTGGACGGTGAGCCGTCTTCCCAAGGTCGAACTTGCGATCCTTCGCCTCGGTACATACGAGATCCTTTACGACGACTCGGTTCCTACAGGCGTCGCTATTAACGAAGCCGTGGAACTCGGGAAGAAATTCGGAGAAGACGGGTCGGGCGCGTTCATCAACGGCGTTCTGGCCGGTATTTCCGGCAAGGAGAGAAGTAAAAGATCTTCCTCAGACCGCGAGGAGAAGGCTTCCCGCCCCGGATCCGCTTCCGGCGGCAGCGTCTCGGAGCGCAAGGGCGAGACTTATATCACAAGGAGAATATGAGAAAGATATTTTCTGTATCGGAGATCAACCGGTATGTAAAGAGGATGTTTGAGCAGGATGACCTTCTCCACGGCGTTCTTGTCCGCGGAGAAGTGAGCAACTGCAAGTATCATTCGTCCGGTCATATTTATTTCACTTTGAAAGATGCCTCGGGCACGCTTTCCTGCGTAATGTTCGCGGGGCGGAGACGAGGCCTTTCTTTTCGCATGCAGGAAGGCGATCAGGTCATTGTTTCAGGCGAAGTGGACGTTTACGAGCGCAGCGGCAGCTATCAGCTCTATGCAAACAGGATCATTCAGGACGGCGCGGGAATACTGAACGCGAAGTACGAAGAACTCAAGCGAAGACTTGAGGAATCGGGAATGTTTGACGAGATGTACAAAAAGCCTGTGCCCCGCTATATCAAGACGCTCGGGGTTGTCACGGCACCGACAGGAGCCGCGGTACAGGACATCATCAATATCTCGCTGCGGCGCGATCCATATCTTCAGATCATATTGTATCCTGCCATTGTACAGGGACAGGAAGCTGCGGCGAGTATTTGCGAAGGAATCCGCAGGCTCGATGAATACGGTGTAGATGTGATCATAATCGGCAGAGGCGGAGGCTCACTGGAGGACTTGTGGGCTTTCAACGAAGAGCCCGTAGCAGAAGCTGTTTTTGCCTGCAGTACACCGATCATATCCGCTGTGGGTCACGAGACTGATACTGTGATCACTGACTATGTGGCGGACCTCAGGGCTCCTACCCCATCGGCCGCGGCAGAACTGGCTGTGTTCTCCTATGAACAGTTCGTCAGAGACCTGAGCCACTATTCGGACAGGCTCACCGCGGCAATGGAAGATCAGATCAGGGCGCTTCGGAGAAATACGGAGAGTCTCAGGAGAGAACTCGCGCATCTGTCTCCTTCGTCCAGGATCCGCGACAGAAGGATGTATACGGCGCAGTGCGAGGAGAAACTGGCGCTAGCTATGGAGAGAAAGATCCGGGACTGCAGACAGAAAGCGGACCGCAGGGAGCGCCTTCAGAGCAGGATGGACAGGAAACTTTCGGAAGCAGCGAACAGCATGCGGGTCTATGCCGCCAAACTGGAGCAGCGCTCGCCGCTTGCGAGACTGTCCGCAGGCTATGGTTATATCAGCACCCGGGAAGGAAAAGCGGTGCTGAGTGCGGAATCGGTAAAGCGCGGCGATCTTTTGAACATACAGCTTAAAGACGGTAAGATCGAGGCGGAGGCACTGCGGGTGCTGACGGATCATAAGTGACGGGAGGCAGAGTATGGATAATCAAAATGGCAGTATAACTGTGAACGGATCCCCCGCGGGGGAAGTAAACAGTATTGAGGAAGCCTTCGAAATGCTCGGAAAGATCCTGGCGAAGATGGATGAGCCGGGCGTAACCCTGGAGGAGTCCTTTAACTGTTATGAGCAGGGGATGAAACTGATCCGTTACTGCAATGAGACGATCGACACAGTGGAGAAAAAAGTACAGGTGCTGAGCGCAGAGGGGGATACCGATGAGTTTTGAACAGATTCTGGAAGAAAAAACCGAACATTGCGAGAGAGTTCTCTGTGAGATGCTCCCCGACGCGGACAGACTTGAGGGAAGCGACCGCTTCGCTGAGGAAGTAGTCAGGGCGATGCAATACAGTGTTATGGCGGGAGGAAAGAGACTTCGCCCGCTGTTTTTGTATGAGACCTGCAGGATGTACGGCGGCAGGGAAGAACTGGCTGCTCCCTTTATGGCTGCGCTGGAGATGATCCACAACTATTCACTTGTTCACGATGACATGCCCGCAATGGACAATGATGAATACAGGCGCGGGCGTAAGACCACGTGGCTTGTTTACGGCGAGGGCATGGCGATACTGACCGGAGACGCGCTTCTCAACTATGCCTATGAAACTGCTCTGAAGGCGTTTGACCACTGTGAGAACGCTTCTGAGATAACTAACTGTGTGAGCGCTATGAAACTTCTGGCGCGCAATGCAGGCGTATATGGAATGGTCGGCGGACAGTGCGCGGACCTTGAAGCTGAGAAGAATCCGGCACAGACCAGTGAAGAAGCGCTTACTTATATCCACAAGCATAAGACTGCATGCATGATAGAGAGCGGATTCCAGATCGGGGCGATTCTTGCCGGCGCGCCCGGGAGCGATGTGGATAAACTGGGAAAGATCGCGGAGAACATCGGGATCGCGTTTCAGATCCAGGACGATATCCTCGACGTGATCGGAGACAGCGAGGAACTCGGAAAGCTGACAGGCAGCGATGAAAAGGATGGCAAAGTCACCTATGTGACTATGCACGGACTGGAGAAATCCGCTGAGGACGTGCGGAGAATGTCTGAGGAAGCGCTTGAACTGTACGATTCGCTGACAGTATCTAATGATTTTCTGCGTGAACTGATCGTGGGCCTGATCACCAGGACGAAGTGATATGAAGAAAGAAAAAAAGAGACTGGACGTGCTGCTTGTTGAAAAGGGACTCGCTTCTTCGAGAGAGAAGGCTAAGGCCCTTATCATGGCGGGCATTGTTTACGTCAATCAAAACAAAGAAGATAAGGCCGGTGCGTCTTTTGACCCGGAAGAGGTACAGATCGAGGTGAGAGGGGCGGCGCTTCCTTATGTGAGCAGAGGCGGGCTCAAACTTGAGAAGGCCCTGAAAGTGTTTCCAATCGATCTGACAGACCGCGTGTGCATGGACATCGGCGCTTCCACAGGGGGATTTACGGACTGCATGCTGCAGAACGGCGCGGCGAAAGTCTATTCCATCGACGTTGGATACGGCCAGCTGGACTGGAAACTCAGAAGCGACCCGCGGGTAGTGTGCATGGAAAAGACGAACTTCCGCTATGTTAAGCCGGAGGATCTCGGAGAGGGCCCGATGCCGTCTTTTGCCTCAGTAGATGTGTCTTTCATAGGCCTTGACAAAATACTGCCGGCCGCGCTTCAGATCCTTACGCCCGGAGCTGAGATGGTATGCCTGATCAAGCCGCAGTTCGAGGCTGGAAGAGATAAGGTCGGAAAAAAAGGGGTCGTAAGAGACCGCAAGGTCCATGAGGATGTGGTAAGAGATGTCACTGCCATGGCAGCATGGCTCGGCTTTGAGGTGCTGGGCCTCGATTATTCCCCGATCAGGGGTCCCGAGGGCAACATTGAGTATCTCATGCATCTGAGAAAGCCTTCTGAAAGCGGAGAGCGTTCTGAAAGCATTGTAACGGAAGAGAAGATAAAGGAATTGGTCGAGGCTTCACACAGCCGGCTGGATACAAATTAAGCTATGGAGAAATTGCTGAAACATAAAATGGGAAGCGGGAGTTTTGATATGAACCGCTTTTACATCATCACAAATACAAAAAAAGACCCTGAATACCGGTTTACCAACATGCTCAAGGGATTTCTTCTTCTCAATGGGAAAAAGTGCATTCAGATCCCTCCCGAAGCCTATGAGAACAGAAAGAGACTGGATATCGACCTCGATCCGGAAACGGACTGCGTTATCGTGATCGGAGGAGACGGATCTGTGATCAGGGCGGCGCACCTTGTGCTGGGAAGCGGCGTTCCGATCCTCGGGATCAATCTCGGAACCTTGGGGTATCTGGCTGAAGTCGAGAAAGGCAACTGGCAGGAAATGGTCAGTCTTCTTCTGGACGGCGCTTATGAGATCGAGCCCAGGATGATGCTGGAAGGGCGCATGACAGAGAGAAACGGCGTCACTGTGGAAGGCGGTAAAGTCCTGCACGCGCTCAATGAAGCGGTGATCGTCAGAAACAGCGCGTTCCGCGCCCTGAATTTCAACGTGTATGTGGACGGTCATCTGCTGAACAATCTCAACGCGGACGGTATAATCGTCGCGACGGCAACCGGTTCTACGGCTTATAATCTGTCAGCCGGCGGACCCTTGGTGGAACCCAAAGCGCAGCTGATGCTGCTCACGCCCGTCTGCGCGCACACGCTCAACACAAGAAGCGTAGTTCTGTCGGCGGAAGACGCCATTGTGATCGAAATGGTGAAGACCACCAGGAACGAAGCGATCAAGGCAGAAGCTGTATTTGACGGAGGGAGCAGTTTCCCGCTTCAGTACGGGGACCGCATTGAGATCAGGCGGTCGGAAGAAGTGACCAATCTTGTAAAACTAAGCAGAAGAAGCTTTTTAAGTACGCTTCATAAGAAATTGTCATCATAAAAATGACCGGAATCGATTGAGGGAACCATGAAGAAAAAACGCCTTGACAAGATCCTGGAGATCATAAGAAATAATGAGATCGAGACGCAGGCTGAGCTTGCGGAAAGACTCAGAAACAGCGGATATAATGTGACACAGGCAACGGTTTCACGAGACATTAAGGAGTTGGGACTCATAAAGACCCCCGCGTCAAAAGGGGGCCAGAAGTATGAGGCAGGCAGTCCCGTCAATGAAGAGCAGCGCCGCTATATCCGAGTGCTCAGGGACAGTGTTCAGAGCGTGGATACGGCGCAGAACATTCTGGTGATCAAGACAGGATCCGGAATGGCAATGGCCGCTGCTGCGGCTCTTGACAACTTAAAGCTTCCTGAGGTCGTCGGTTCCATTGCCGGTGACGATACGATCATGGCCGCGGTAAGGACTGCGGACGAAACTGTTTATCTGATGGAAAAGATAAGCCGAATGCTTGAAGAAGAATGAGGATCCTTTGAAGGGGGAAGGTGGATGCTTCTTAGTTTACATGTTAAGAATCTGGCTCTTATTGAGGAGGAAGAGGTCACCTTTACGGATGGCCTCAATATTTTGACCGGGGAGACGGGGGCAGGAAAATCGATCATAATCGGCTCCGTAAATCTGGCTCTGGGAGGCAAAGCGGATAAGGCGATCATCAGGACCGGGGCTGAGTACGCCCTGATCGAGATGGTCTTTCAGACGGACAACGACCTGCAGCTGAGAAAGCTTGAAGAGATGGATCTTCCTGCCCCGGAGGACGGTACAATTCTGATCAAACGCAAAATACTGCCTGGAAGAAGTGTATGCAGTGTTTGCGGCGAGTCGGTGACGCTCCGGCAGCTTCGGGAGATCGCGGAACTGATGATCGATATATACGGACAGCGGGAGAACCAGAAACTTCTGCGGAGAGAAGCGCAGCTTCAGACTGTCGACGAATTTGCCGGAGATAAGGCTCTGAGGCTCAAAGAAAAAACGGCGGACAGTTACAGCAAGTGGAAATCTCTGAAAGCGGAATGGGACAAGGATGACCTGGACGACGCAGCGAGAAAGCGCGAGGCGGATCTTCTTGCATATGAGTGCAGGGAGATTGAGGAAGCTGCTGTTCGGGAAGGCGAAGATGAGGAGCTGGAGAACCGCTACAGATTGATGGAGAATTTTCGCAGGATCAGCGAGGCGGCGGGGCAGACCGGCATGTGGACAGGAGGATCTGAACACAGCGCTGAGGAAGCTGTGGACCGAGCCGCCAGAGAACTCGCTTCAGTCGGCGGGATAGATCCTGAACTCGACAGGCTGGCGGATGAGCTTTCCGAGATCGAAAATCTTCTGTCGGATTTCAACAGATCTCTCAACGACTATGTCAGGAATCTGACTTTTGATCCCTCTGAATTTGAAGAGATCCGGGACAGGCTCAACCTGATCAACCATCTCAAGGACAAATACGGAAGGAACATAGAGGATATACAAAATGCCCTGAATGAGAGGCAGAAGAGACTTGCTTTTCTTGAGGACTATGAGAACGGAAGGGAAAGACTCCGCAGAGAGATCGATGCAGAGTACAAAAAACTTCTGGAGTTCTGTAAAGAGCTAAGCAAAGTGCGCAGGGAAGCCGCGGATATTTTCGGCGAAAAACTCAGCGCGGCCCTGATGGATCTCAATTTTCCACAAGTGGAATTTGAGAGCAGGATCGAATCCGGAGAAGAGTACGTGTCGGCCGGAGGTTATGACAGACTTGTGTTCTACATCTCCATGAATCCGGGTGAGAGCATGAGGCCTCTGGATCAGATCGCGAGCGGCGGAGAACTCTCGAGGATCATGCTCGGCATGAAAACAGTGTTCGCAGGCAAGGATGAGATCCATACTTTTATCTTCGATGAGATCGACACCGGGATCAGCGGCAAGACCGCATGGAAAGTCGCTGAGAAAATGGGGCGCTTAGCGGAGGATCATCAGATCCTGTGCATCACGCATCTGCCTCAGATCGCTTCAATGCAGGACAGCCATTACTGTATTGCCAAACAGAGTACGGACGGACGCACCATGACTCATATAAACAGGCTCAGCGACGAAGAGAGCGATCGTGAGATCGCGAGGCTTCTCGGCGCGGACCATTTAACGGAAGCAGCGCTTTTGAACGCGCGGGAAATGAAAAAAATGGCACATGGCGGGAAAGGGAAGTAATGATGAGTACCCGAAGCGACGTGGAGTTTATTGTCAATAAGATCCTGGCGGGGTTTAAGGTCACGCGCGTGGATGAGATCCCCGCGATCGACCTCTATATGGACCAGGTGCTGACATTTCTCGGAGAGCGCCTGAGAAGGACTGCCCGCAAATCGGACGCAGATAAAATTCTGACGAAAACGATGGTCAATAATTACGTCAAGAATAAGGTTATGATCCCTCCGGTGAAAAAGAAATACGGCAGGGACCACATCCTCCTTCTGATGGTCATTTACTACATGAAGAGCTTTCTCTCCATCGATGATATCCGCAGCATTGTGGGACCTGTATCTGACAAATACGCACAGCCTACGACTAAATCGGCGGAACAGCAGGCGGCCAAAAGGCACCGCTATTCAATGTCTGACGTCTATACGGAATTGTTCGGATATGTCAGCAGGAATGTGGAGCGCTTTCCGGAGGAAGTTGAAAAGATCCTTGATGAGACGGACAACGCGTTTATGAGCGCGCCGGAGGAAGACCGCGAAATGCTCCGAAGATTCAATGTGATCTGCCAGCTCAGCGCGGATATATACCTGAGAAAGCTCCTGATCGAAAAACTTCTGGATGAGACGCCGGGAGTTACCGATTCCGGAAGGAATAGCAGAACAAAGACATGAAACTGTTTACGATCAAATAGACTGATAAGGATTACTGTTTATGTCCATTTATGACAATTTAAATAAAGAGCAGGCGGAGGCCGTAAAAAGGACTGAGGGACCGGTCCTGATCCTGGCCGGCGCCGGCAGCGGAAAGACCAGGGTGATCACCCACAGGATCGCTTATCTTATGGATGAGTGCGGCGTGAACCCCTGGAATATTCTTGCGATCACTTTTACCAACAAGGCCGCGGGAGAGATGCGCGAGAGAGTTGATAACCTGATAGGCTTTGGTGCCGAGAGCGTCTGGATCTCCACGTTCCATTCCATGTGTGTCCGGATCCTGCGCCGTCACATCGACCTTCTGGGATACGAGTCTTCGTTTACGATCTACGACACCGATGACCAGAAGACCCTGATGAAGGAAGTCTGCAAATATCTTAAGATCGATACCAAGGATCTCAGGGAGAGGGAGATACTCTCAGAGATCTCCTCAGCCAAGAATGAGCTGATCACGCCCCTTCAGTACAGAGAAGAAAATACCGGCGTGAGCTTTCGCAGCAAGAGGATCGCGGACGTGTATGACGAATATCAGAAGAGGCTCCGCAAAAACAACGCAGTTGACTTTGACGATCTTCTCATGCTGACTGTTGAACTGTTCCACTCCCATGATGAAGTTTTGGGAATCTATCAGAACCGTTTCCGCTATATCATGGTGGACGAGTATCAGGACACCAATAACGCGCAGTTTGAACTTGTAAGGCTCCTTGCCGGCAAATACAGAAATCTGTGCGTCGTCGGCGACGACGATCAGTCCATCTACAGATTCCGGGGAGCTAATATCCGCAACATTCTGGATTTTGAAAAGGTCTATCCCGACGCTTTTGTTGTAAAGCTGGAACAGAATTACAGGTCCACGCAGAATGTTCTTGACGCCGCGAACGCCGTGATCCGCAACAATACCGGCCGCAAAGACAAATCTCTGTGGACGGATAAGGGCGCGGGAGAAAAGATTCATGTGCGTGTATTTGATACCGCGAGAGACGAGGCGGCTTTCGTGGCGGAGGATATTGAAGAAAAATGCAGAAGAGAAAGAGACCTGCATTACGGAGATTTCGCGGTACTGTACAGGACTAACGCGCAGGCAAGAGCGCTGGAGGAGAGGTTCGTACTCGCTTCTGTTCCCTACAATGTGGTCGGCGGCACGAATTTCTACGACCGCAGAGAGATCCGTGACATGATCGCCTATTTAAAGACTGTGGAAAACGGTCAGGACGAGATCGCGGTGCGCCGGATCCTCAATGTCCCCAGACGTGGTATCGGTCAGACAACGATCAGCCGGATCGCCGATTACGCCGTGAGCCGTGACATCACTTTTTTTGAAGCGATGGAGAGATGCAGGAACATCACTTCAATCGGAAGGAGCACAGGCAAAATAGAGAGTTTTGTCAGCCTCATCCGGGAATTTAGGGAATTTGCCGGAAATAACAGACTCTCGGAACTTCTGCGCCATATCATCGTTAAGACAGAGTATGACGCATATCTGAGGGATTCGGACGACGAGGACGGAGAGGACAGGATTTCCAATGTAGATGAACTTGTAAGTAAGATCACGGACTATGAGGAGAACGCAGAGGAACCTACCCTTGCCGGTTTTCTGGAGGAGGTTGCTCTGGTGTCAGCCATCGACGAGACGGGGGATGATAAGGACCGCGTCCTTCTGATGACTCTGCACAGCGCTAAGGGACTTGAATTTCCCCATGTCTATCTCACCGGTATGGAGGACGGCGTCTTTCCCAGTTCGATGGCGCTTAACAGTATCGATGATGAAGCCGAGGAAGAGGAGCGGCGGCTTGCATATGTTGGAATAACGAGGGCAAAGGACGATCTGACACTGACATATTGCAGAACGCGCATGCTGCGAGGCGAAGTACACTACAACCCCGCCAGCAGATTTTTGACAGAGATCCCGGAAGAACTGATCGACGGGACAGAGGCCTTAAGTCCCTTCGGAACAAGCTCGTTTTCGGGAAATCCGTTCAGAGAGGAATCTTTTGGCGGGAACCTGTTCAGAGAGGAATCTTTTGGCGGGAGCCGATTCCCTGACAGGTATTCAGGCAGCAGCGCGACAGGCGAAAAGGGCAGCCCGGGAGTGAATACGGGCACAAGGAGCTCACGCCCCAGACTGAAAGCAGTCTATAAAAAGCCGTCCACAGATGAGTCAAAGAAGCCATATATTGCTAGAATGTCGGGCTCGGGGAGCGGCCTTTCATCCCTGCAGAAAGGTATGCCTGCCAAGGCCTCAAGACCGGACTACCGGGAAGGCGACAGAGTCCGCCATGTCAAATATGGCGAGGGCACTGTTAAGGCGATCGAAGAGGGACCGAGGGATTATAAGGTGACGGTTGTGTTTGATGATTACGGACAGAAGGTCATGATGGCTGCTTTTGCCAGACTTGTAAAGTGCTGAGTGCTCACTCTGCGTTTCGGAATGATTTTGAAACTTATGTGAACGAAACGGAAACGGTGGAAATGCACGGATGTTAGTGGTATATTATTGATAGCAGCAAAAACTATCCGTATTGTTTTTATAAAGCATTGGGAGGAACACTACAAATGATAGGAGATATGTTACAGGGACTGATTGAAGCGGTAAGAGCTGAGGAGAGAAAGAACTATGTCTTAAGGATTCTTGCAGTGATCGGAGCTATTGCGGCTATTGCTGCCATTGCTTACGGCATTTATCGTTTTCTCACGCCGGACTATTTTGACGATTATGACGACGACGATGATTTCGACGATGACGATTTTGACGATGATTTCGACGACGATTTTGAGGATGAGGAAACTGCGGCCGCTGAAGCGTAAGCGGATTTCAGGCGCAGTATAATGGTCGATCGTTAGTCTTAAACAGGCTGATATTAAGGGCAGCCCGGCATTCTGCCGGACTGCCGTTTATTATTTATGCCGGAGAGTTGAGAGCCGGTTTATTCGGGAAGGAGAGAGGATTTGAAAAAAGGAGACCTGATCGAAGGCGTTGTCCGGGAAGTGAAATTTCCCAATAAAGGGATCGTTGAGACCGGGGAGGGTATCTGCGTTGTCAAAAACGCGATAACAGGCCAGAAAGTACAGGCCCGGATCAATAAAAAGAGAAAAGGAAAAGCTGACGCGGCGCTGATCTCCGTCCTCGAGAGATCGCCTCTTGAACGTGAGATTCCCTGCCCGGTATTCGGCGTATGCGGAGGATGCACTTATTTGTGTCTTCCATATGAAGAACAGTGCAGGATCAAGGAAGGGCAGGTTCGTGAACTTCTTAAGGAAGCTATGCCTGAAGGATGTTCCATGGACTGGTTTCACGGAATCCTGGGGAGCCCGGACGTATACGGCTACCGCAACAAAATGGAGTTTTCCTTCGGTGACTCTTTTAAGGAAGGCCCCCTGGCGCTTGGAATGCACAAGCGGGGAAGCTTCTACGATATTGTAAATGCGGATCCCTGCGTGATCGTGGATGCGGACTACAGAAAAATACTGGCAGCAGTAAGGACATACTGGGAAGAGAAGGGAGCTTCTTTCTTCCACAGGCTCCGTCACACGGGGTACCTGAGACATCTTCTGGTGCGCAAAGCGGTCAATACGGGAGAAATTCTGATCGATCTTGTGACGACTTCACAGGAACAATATGATCTTCAGGATTTTGCCTCGATGCTTATGGAACTGGAAATGGAAGGCTCCATTGTCGGAATTCTGCATACAGTTAACGATGCAGTTGCGGATGTGATCAAAGATAACGGAACTGAAATCCTTTACGGAAGGGATTATTTCACAGAGACACTTCTGGGGCTGGAGTTTAAAGTCACTCCTTTCTCGTTTTTCCAGACAAACAGCCGGGGCGCGGAGGTCCTCTATGACACCGCCAGAAAATTCCTGACAGAAACCGGCATGAAGAAAGGCGTAGTGTACGATCTGTACTGCGGAACCGGGACGATCTCCCAGCTCATGGCGCCTGTTTCGGAAAAGGTGATCGGCGTGGAGATAGTAGAAGAAGCTGTGGAGGCAGCTGCGGAGAACGCGAAAAGGAACGGAATAGGCAACTGCGAATTTATTGCTGGAGATGTGCTTAAGGTTCTGGATGAGATCGAAGTAAAGCCGGATCTGATCATTCTCGACCCGCCTAGAGACGGGGTGCACCCGAAAGCGCTTCCCAAGATCCTGGGATATGGAGTGGAACAGATCCTATACATATCATGTAAACCCACAAGCCTTGCAAGGGAT
>Ga0256405_10002971_pt1 | contig 36654 bp, 31 predicted proteins | sample RumenRJG_02DNA_FD_189096 | JGI IMG/M metagenome (GOLD analysis project Ga0256405, IMG submission 189096) | Bovine rumen microbial communities from Lethbridge, Alberta, Canada - RJG_02 | ecosystem: Host-associated > Mammals > Digestive system > Stomach > Rumen | place: Canada: Alberta...
TTCCCGACTATGAAGTCATTAGACAAATAAATCCAGTATTTATGCGGGTTTGCGGACTTTTAAATTGTATGGTACGACAAGAGTACGACAAAATAACCTGTCTTAAAGGGTTAAAATAAACGATTTTAAATTAAAATCGAGTCAGTTCAAGTTAATATTTTGTACTATAAGGACATTTTTCTAAAATAAATTTTAGAGAAGTGTCCTTTTTGTTATGGTCAGCAAAGCAGAAATGGAGGAAAAGAACATGAATAGTACAGCGTTAGGAGCAGGAGCCGAAAAAGCTCAAGAACTTATTTTTATCAGCGAAGCACATGAGAAATTCTACTATGAGAAATTGAAAGAGGTACGGTATCAGGATGTATACCACAAGGCACTTTGCTATTGTCTTGGCATTAGTGATGATACCAGAAGAAATGCGAACCGCATTTATGATTTTAAGACAGGCTGTGTAAAGACAGAATGTTTACATGAAGGCTGGCAGACCAGCGGAAGCGTGAAAGTAGTCAGAATGGCGTTTAATCTGTACTGCAACGGTACACCAAGCGTTGACGATTGCAAGGACGCAGAGGAGCAGATCAATGAGTGTAGGCAGTATACGGTGGAAGAATTGTTCTGCTGTGCCTACGCACCGTATTTTTGGCAGGCGATACAAATCCGGTATCCGGAATATGCAACCTATAACCGGAAACTGTATGCCCTGTTTGGAGGAGCAGATTGATGTTAAAAGTTCGATTGATGGGAACAAAGAATGATATTAAATGGTTTGGGAAGATTTTGCAGAGAAATCCCAAGATTGAAGTAACAGAGTTTTCAGATTTATACCCGAATAAAGGAACAAAGAAATTCCACAGGGCTTATGTGGAAGTCAGAAAAAGCAACGTAAAAGAAAATCAGTAGAAAGCAAAGGAGAATTTATCATGTGTAGAGTTATAGCAATCGCAAATCAGAAAGGTGGAGTCGGAAAGACCACCACAACAAGCAATTTAGGAATAGGACTGGCAAAACAGGGGAAAAAGGTACTTTTGATTGATGCCGATGCACAGGGCAGTCTTACCGCAAGTTTGGGGTACACAGAGCCGGACGCAATCGAGATAACATTGGCATCGGTCATGGGCAGTCTGATTAAGGACGAGGAAGTTGAGCCTATGGAGGGTATTTTACACCATGAGGAAGGAATAGACCTTATGCCGGGAAACATTGAGCTTTCCGGTCTGGAGGTTTCCCTTGTGAATGTCATGAGTCGGGAGCGTATCATGCAGGAGTACATAAGCATGGTGCGGGATTATTACGATTACATCTTAATTGACTGTATGCCTTCACTTGGAATGATTACCATAAATGCCTTTGCCTGTGCCGACAGTATTTTGATACCTGTGCAGGCAGCATATCTGCCCGTTAAAGGTTTACAGCAGCTTATCAAGACCATTGGCAAGGTAAAGCGTCAGATTAACCCGAAACTGGAGATAGAGGGCATTTTATTGACGATGGTTGACAGCAGGACGAATTATGCAAGGGACATCAGCGCCATGCTGAAGGAAGCCTATGGAAGCCGGGTAAAGATATTTACCAATATTATCCCGATTTCGGTAAGGGCGGCGGAGATTTCTGCGGAAGGTGTCAGCATTTATAAGCATGATCCAAAGGGAAAGGTGGCATCTGCCTACAATTCTTTGACAGAGGAGGTGCTTGCAAATGAGCAGTAATACAAAGACAGGAAGCGCATCTAAAATCAAAATGGAGAGTTTTGATGATTTATTCGGTGGAAGCAGTGCACGGGAAATAGGGGCAGAGCAGATTATCAATGCCCCGTTAGCAGACCTTCATGAGTTCAAAGACCACCCATTTAAGGTATTGGACGATGAAAAGATGGAGGAAACAACGGAGAGTATCAGACTTTACGGGGTACTTGTTCCGGGCATTGCAAGACCGAGAGCTGGCGGCGGCTATGAGCTGATCGCCGGGCACCGTAGGAAGCATGGCTCAGAAAGAGCCGGGAAAACGGAAATGCCGATTATTGTCCGCAATTATTCCGATGATGAAGCAACCATTATCATGGTGGATTCCAATATCCAGAGAGAGGACATTTTACCGAGTGAAAAGGCAAAAGCCTACAAGATGAAGTATAAAGCCATGAAGCATCAGGGAAAGAAATCGGGCAAGAATACCCTTGATGAAGTTGGGGAAATTGCCGGGGAGAATGCGAAAAAGGTACAGCGTTATATCTGGCTTTCAAGGCTGTCCGATGAGCTTCTTGAAATGGTGGATGCCAAGAAATTAGGGTTTTCACAGGGCGTGGATATATCCTTTCTGTCAGAGGAAGCGCAGCAGTGGGTAGAGGTCATTATAGAGGAGCAGGGCTGCAATGTCAGCACCGTACAATCCGGAAAGCTAAAGGAATATGGCAAAAGCGGAGAGCTTACGTTTGCAATGGTGCGGCTGATCCTGACAGAAGAAAAGCCAAGAGAACGCAAGGTTACACTGAAGGCGGATAAGATAAGCAAGTATTTTGCTGAAGATTACAGCAGTGAAGATATAGAGAATATTATTATTCAGCTTTTGGATGAATGGAAGAAAAGACAGTAGAAAGGAGGTGCAGGCACATGGGTAACATGATGAAATTTGATTATTACTATGGTATCGAAGCAGAACAGTTTTCATTTTACAGAGTTCCGAGATTGCTGATTAAGGACGAACGGTTCAAAGAGTTATCCAGTGATGCAAAGCTCCTTTATGGTCTGATGCTTGACAGAATGTCACTATCCATGAAAAACGGATGGTTTGATGATGAAAACAGGGCATATATTCATTATACCCTTGATAATATTATGGAGGATTTAGGCTGTGCAAAAGAAAAGTGTGTAAAAGTATTGGCAGAGCTTGACAGCAAAAAGGGTATTGGTCTGATAGAGAAAAAAAGACAGGGATTAGGGAAGCCGGATATTATTTATGTCAAAAACTTTGCAACTTTGGAAGTGGGCGGAGAGCCAGAAAGCCAGCCGAAAAGTCCTTCAAATACTGATGTTTCCACAGAAGTTCGGAAATCGAATTTCAAGAGGTTCGATAATCAAACTTCCAGAAGTTCGGAAATCGAACTTGCAGAGGTTCGGAAATCGAACTTGCAGGAGTTCGGAAATCAAACTTTAAGAGGTTCGGAAACCGAACTTGCAGAGGTTCGAGAACCGAACGCTAATTATAACAATACTAACTATACCAATTTGAGTTATAACAATCAATCTAATCAATCTGAGAGTAAAGTCGAAGAAACGATTGATGTGATGGATGATGTCAACGCATACATAGAAATCATTAAGGAAAATATTGAGTATGAGCATTACATGAAGTATAGTACGCAGGATAAAGGGCTTTATGATGAGCTTTTTGAGGTGATTTGTGAGGTTGTATGCGTAAAACACAAGACGGTCAAGATTGGTGGGGATGATTATCCATATGAGCTGGTAAAGTCAAAGTTCTTGAAACTGAACAGCTCGCACTTGGAGTATGTAATGGAGTGCATGAAGAATACTACAACCAAGATTACAAATATCAAGGCATATATGGTAACAGCACTCTACAATGCGCCAAATACAATCAATCATTATTACCAACAGGAGGTACAGCACGATATGTATGGAGGTGGATGGCATGAAAAGGGTATTGTTTAAGGTCATTGTTCCGGCAGTGATAATTGCGTTATGGATGTTGACCTGTTATCCGGTATGCAATAAAGCGGAAGGCTTTGACTGGTTTTTATATTGGATTATTGCAGGGTGTCCGTTTGGTATCCGTCGGATGTGCCTGTGGTTGATACCCAAGAATTTCGGTATCAGCGGGAGCATTGGCATTCTTGCTCTGAATTGTATCATAGGCGGTCTAATCGGCGGTGTGGTGCTGATTTTTAAGATGATCGGCATTGCAGGAGAGCTTATCAGTATTATAACAGGACACTTCTGGACGAAAAGTCCAAAAGTGGAAATATAGAACTTCTGGACATTTTGTCCAAAGGTGGGGCAGTCAGAACATGGCTGCTCTTTTATTGTCAGAAGGAAGGAGCAAAAAGATATATGGAGTCGATGAGAGATGTGGACAGGGTAATGGAACGGGAGATTAAAAGGGGAAGCACACCCTTACAGTTTGAACAGTTAGGATTTGGCGATTACAGTTATAATGAAATTACTTCAAAGGAGAAGTTGTTGCAGGTGTTTTCTTATCTGTTGCGGATCGGTGAGTATGAACCATTCGCCGGAAAAACCATAGGAAACAATGTTTACATGGATATGCGAGGGAAAAAGGTAGTTTTCAAGAGAACCAGACTGACCTATGAGAGAAATAATATTTTTGCAACGATTAAGCGGCTGGCAAAGAAATATAAGCCAGACTATGAGGGGAAGGTGTATCTGGAAACAGTAAGATGTTTCTTTACCATACCTGAGGAAGAATTGGAAAAGTGCCGATACAATTATAAAGGCAAGGACACCTATGCCTTTGTGATGTCTGACAGATATATCATGGCTTTATATACATACTGCCTATCCGCAAGAAAAGCGGTGGCTTTGGAAAATTTGGAAAATATAGGACTGGAGGGACTTTCAGAAGCGGAGCTTGCTATGGTAAAATTAGAGAGTGTCAGTGAAGTGTTATTTCAGGCATTATTGCTTGATGATGTGAAATTTGAAGATGGAAAGTTGTATGCGGAGTTAAGCAGTATATATTTATTGTGTTAAAAGTAGAAAGGGGAGCTGAGAGGAAATGAAGTGTACCATTTTTTATTCTTGGCAATCAGATTTGCCCAACAAAGATAACAGATCATTTATTGAAAATTGCATAGAAAAGGCAATTAAAAAAGATAAATTAGGGTTTGAAGCTGGTTTGACGATAGCTGTTGATAGAGATACAAAGAAAACGGTTGGAACACCAGATATAGCTGGAACAATTTTTGATAAAATTGCAAAAACCGATATTTTTATTTGCGATATATCTATTATTAATGGAAACGACAAAGGGCGCAAGTGTCCCAATCCTAACGTATTGTTGGAACTGGGATATGCGGTTAGGACTCTTGGGTGGGATAGAATCATTTGCTTCTATAATTTGAAATATGGAGATATAAAAAGTGTTCCATTTGATTTAAGTCATCGTCGTATATTTTGCTATAATTCTGATAATGAGAATGAAAAAGAAGAGGTATCTAAGGCATTATCGGTGGGGATAAAAGAGATGATAGCGAAAGGTTTAATTAGTAACCCTTTACGTGATCATATGAAAGGACGAATTGATTATTGTATATTAGAAATTTTAAAACAGATAAGTTGTGTTTTGTTTAACACAATTACAATGTCTGATGCTTTGGCAAAAGTTACAGAGGTCTTGGATTTTACAGAAGAGAAAATTGTAGATATATTATCCGATAATCATAAAGTATTGGGATTCTTTGCAAATAATGATTTAGAAGAAGTGAAAAGAAAGAGTGAAGCTATTTTTTCTGCAATTACTACATCAAATGTATATCAAGTCGAATGGGCAGTTTTAGTATTGGAACTGATTGACTGGGTAAGAAGATATCAATATCTTATATCCGATAGAGCAAAAAATATATTGTATAGCGCTGTTTTAGAACCTATTCCATATTTGAATGTAGTTGCAGGAAGAGAGTTGAATCCCAATAATCCTGATAATTCCTGTTTGTTATTAAAAAAGATGGGGGCTGATTCGGGAAAAGTACTATATGCGGGTACAATGGTGAAGATTGATAAAAAATATTTAGTATCCCCTTGGTATATAAACGATGCGGCAGTAGAGAAATTTGCAAAATGTCTTGTTGATGCTATTGATATGGCAAAAAAGTGGCTTGATGAAACAGAGGGAGAATTTATTTTAGATTCAGATTATTATGAAGTTATTTGACAACAAGTTGTCATGAAAAAGTCTTTTACTCTGAAACAATTACTTCCGGGTAGCCAAAAAAGCGCAGACTACCCCTATCAAGCTTTTAAACGTTCATTTTGAACTTAACTGAAAGGCTTATGCGGCAACTACAGGAGCTTCCCAGCCAAGTGCTTTTAACTTTTTGAGGTACGCATTGATCTTGCGTTCCTTGTTGAACTGATTGTAATAATCAGCCCCGAGATCCTTGAAAACTACACCATCCTTGAGGATATGATATATCGCAACAAGCATGGAATGAGCTACAGCAACATATGCGCGTTTCTTACCTCTATGAGCACTTATCCTCATGAACTGCGCATAGAAGTAGGAACTTTTATTCCTGACAGCTGAATGTGCACAAGTAACCAATGTGCTTCGCAATAAGGCATTTCCCTTTCGAGTTTTGCCTGACTTTCGTTTTCCTGCACTTTCATTGTCGCCGGGACAAAGACCAGCCCATGAGGCTATATGTGCATCAGTGGGAAAACGGCTCATATCCGTTCCGATTACAGATATGACTGCCTGTGCACTGGTATGTCCGATTCCGGTAACATCTTCGATTGCTGATGCTGCCTGTTTTTCCTCGGGTTTCATGAAATTGTCAATCTCGTCATCAAGATTCTTGATGTGTGCATTTAGCTCATCAAGGTGGGCGAGAAGTTCTTTCATCATTCTGCGTTGCAGAGGAGTCATGACACCGTTTAGGTCATCAATTATCTGTTCCTTTGATGCTTTGAGGTTATGTGCAATTACTTTTTTCTCATACATTTCATCGTACTTAGCCTCGTCAAAGCTCTCTCCGGTAAGGATGTACTCAAGAATATTACGCGCACTTTTGCCATTGATGTCTCTTACGGTACCGGATAGTTTGATGTTGGCGCCCTCAAGCATTTTCTGGAGACGGTTCAGTTCCCTGCCACGCTCACCAACAAGGCTTTTGCGGTAACGGACAAGTTCTCTGAGCTCGCGTTGATCCTTTGCAGGTATATAACTTGCTTGAAGAAGTCCATGCTGAAGGAGATCAGCAATCCACTCTGCATCCTTCACATCCGTCTTCCGACCGGGAACCGCCTTCATATGGCGTGCATTGACTACCATGGCATTCAGGTCAGATGATTCAAGGATGTTATACAGAGGCTTCCAGTATGAGGCTGTGCTCTCCATGGCGACCATCTCACAGCCGCCGTCCTTGAGCCAATCAGCTAATTCGAGAAGCTCTCTGGTTGTTGCACCGAAGTCACGTACTTCCTGCTTGTTGCCTTTTCTAAAGCAGGCGACGATGAGCTTCTTGTGCACATCGATACCACAACATTTGTCGTAAACCTTTTCCATAATGGCACCTCCTTGGATTAGATTTACGGCACGGTACTCTGTCTCTTATCATTTTACTCTACGTCCTTCTGCCGCTAGCGGCTGGACAGATGGTGGTGCAAATGAGAGTACCTAAGATCAGTTTAGTTTACGGGCTACAGGCCCAAATAAAAATCGATCTTTGCCGTTGATATCAGTATAATCATCGGCAGAAACTATATCAACAACCCTCCGCCCACCATGTTTCATTTATGGTGGTGCCAAAAGCGAGGCATGGGGGTTTAGTATGGAAGTGTAGGTGAAAGGATGCGAATATGGACAACGCAAAGTGAAGAAATTATAAACATCTTGATAAGGGATAAAATATATAGACCAGATTTTAGTTTGTCTCATGGATTAGGAAGCGAACAAATGAAAGGAGCATATGAGGGTATTCTGAAGGAATACAAAGAGAAAAATAATATTGAGTGCAAGGGATTGGTTTTTGGAATATCTCATTTGGAAGATAAAGAGGTAGAAAGTATTGAACAATACCGAGTTTATTTTGAAAATAACAAATTATTTTGGGATTCTGTCTCAATGGCAGGAAGTGATTATGCAATATTAGAATTAGAAATCCCGGATAACTTAAATTTGTTGCCGTTGTATTTTCAGGATTTTATTGTATTAGGAATGAGAGCAATACGAAGTAACGAGTTTCGAGAATATGTTAAAACATGGCTAAAAGATAAGCCGTTTAGTGATTTTTCGGAAGATATTAGCATTGCTCAACAATTTGGGTGGACGAATGATGAAGAAGATATTTTTGGAGAGTGTCTTTTAAATAAAATTGTACAAGTGCATGTTCATGAAATTTTATTAAGTAATATAAAGGGAGTGTATGGCACATACGATTTTGATAAGGAAAAATTATACCCTTTAGGGTTAAATGCTGAAAAACTTAAAAAAATGATATGATAATTTACAACAGCGCAAGGGCAGTTATAGACCGTAAAGGTTTGTAGCTGCCCTTTTTGTGTTTACAGAACTTTTGGACAAAATGTCCAGAAGTGGAAAGGAGAGAAATGAAGTATTTACTGCATAGGCTGTATGTTCCACCATAGAGGAATTACAGCAACAAAAAATCAAGGAGGAAAACCATGCAGGAGGAAGTTACACAGAAAACGATTGCCCTTGTTTTCAAGTCCTCAAGGCTGACCGCTGATGTACTGAAAAAAGCAATGAAGTTGTATCTGGAACACCGGAAAGCCGGGAAACAGGCAACGCATGGAAAAATGTCAGTGAAAAAGCTGGTAGGTCAGGGTATGGGAGCTTCGAGTATTGAGGTTACGGATAACAACATCAAGTCCTTTGAGCGGGTGGCAAGGAAATACAATGTTGACTTTGCTGTGAAAAAGGACAAGACGGTGGAACCGCCGAAGTATATGGTATTTTTCAAGGGCAAGGATGCCGATGTGATCACACAGGCATTTAAGGAATTTGTGAAAGTTAATGAGAAGAAGCGTGGCAGAGTATCCGTAAAGGAGAAGCTGGCAGAGTTCAGGGAGCTGCTTGGAAAGGACAAGAACAGGGAAAGAGCAAGGGAACACCAAAAAGACAGGGGGCAGTCGTTATGAGCAAGATTATAGACGGTATTGCCAAAGACTTAAAAGCCATTCCCGAAACGCTGAAGGCTAAGACCGGAAGCGTGGATAAAAAGAAGCTCATTCTTATGAATCTCCCGTATATTCTTGCAGGGTATTTTTGTGACAAGATAGCGTGGCTGTGGCGTGTATCGCCGGGGAGTAATGCTTCCGATAAGATGATGACAGCCATGAACGGGCTGAATGATTTGTTTTTCAATCCGCTACCGAGCTTTTTTCCGAAAGATTTGCTGATCGGTATTGTGGGCGGCGTTGCGCTCCGTCTTGTGGTGTATTTTAAAGCCAAGAATGCCAAGAAATTTAGGCAGGGTGTAGAGTACGGTTCCGCAAGGTGGGGAAATGCAAAGGATATAGAGTCTTATGTCGATCCGGTCTTTGAGAACAATGTCATACTGACAGAAACGGAAAGGCTGATGATGTCGGGCAGACCAAAGCAGCCGAAGTATGCAAGAAATAAAAACATTCTTGTTATCGGCGGTTCCGGTTCCGGCAAGACTCGCTTTTTTGTGAAACCCAACCTGATGCAGATGCACAGCTCCTACGTTGTCACTGATCCGAAAGGAACGGTGCTTGTAGAGTGTGGAAAAATGCTGTTAAAGAACGGGTACAAAGTCAAAGTTCTGAACACCATTAACTTCAAAAAATCAATGCACTACAATCCTTTCGCTTATATCCGGAGTGAGAAGGACATTTTGAAACTTGTAAACACGATAATCTTAAACACCAAAGGAGAGGGACAGCAATCCGGTGAAGATTTCTGGGTGAAAGCCGAAAAGCTCTATTACACAGCCCTTATCGGATATATCTGGTATGAGTGTGTGGAGGAAGAACAGAATTTTACCACCCTGCTTGACATGATCAATGCCAGTGAAGCAAGGGAGGACGATGAGGAGTTTAAGAATCCTGTCGATTTGATGTTTGATGAGCTTGAGGAGAGAGAACCAGACCATTTCGCAGTAAAGCAGTACAAAAAGTACAAGCTGGCTGCGGGAAAGACAGCTAAGAGTATCTTGATTAGCTGTGGTGCAAGATTAGCACCATTTGACATTAAGGAGCTTCGTGATCTGACAAGCTATGATGAACTGGAGCTTGATATGTTAGGGGATGAAAAGACTGCTTTGTTTGTCATTATCTCCGATACAGACGATACATTCAATTTCATCGTGTCAATCATGTATACGCAGCTCTTTAACCTGCTCTGTGACAGGGCAGATGATGTGTATAACGGAAGGCTGCCGATTCATGTGCGCTGCTTATTAGATGAGTTTGCGAACATCGGGCAGATACCAAAGTTTGAGAAGCTGATCGCTACGATCCGTAGCCGGGAAATTTCAGCTTCTATTATTTTGCAGTCAAAGTCACAGCTTAAAGCGATTTATAAGGACAACGCCGATACCATAGAGGGCAACTGTGATACCACACTATTCCTCGGTGGGAAGGAAAAGACCACGCTCAAAGAGCTGGCAGAAGTTTTGGGTAAAGAAACCATTGACCTTTATAACACCTCGGACACGAGGGGTACGAGCCAGTCCTACGGTCTGAATTATCAAAAGACCGGAAAAGAGCTTATGAGTCAGGACGAGATTGCAGTCATGGATGGTGGCAAGTGCATTATGCAGCTTAGGGGAGTAAGACCATTCTTCTCCAATAAGTTTGATATAACAAAGCATAAGCAGTACCACTTGCTTTCTGACTATGACGAGAAGAATGCCTTTGACATCGAAAAATATGTAAAGAACCTGTACCATGCAAAGATCAGGAACAACGACACCGTTGATGAGGTGGAAGATGTCGGGGAAATCGCAGCATAAAACTGAATATGGAACTATTAACGCAACTTCTGGACAAAATGTCCAAAAGTGGAAACGGAGTTTTGAATGTACTTTAGGATAGAAAAAGCACCCGATACCGCAGTCGGCAAACTTGAAGGTATCGGATGCCCGTCAGGGTAATCCTAAAGGAATGCCCTGTCCCTATTTTATCACAGGACAGGGCATTTGACACGAAAAACTCTTTCATCACAAATCAAATTTAAGGAAAGAAAGAGGATTTTAAAATGGCATTTTTTACAACAGCAGTAACAGGATTAAAGACCGTAGTAACAGCAATCGGAGCAGGTGTAGGTGTATGGGGTGTTATCAACCTTCTGGAAGGTTACGGTAACGACAATCCCGGAGCAAAGTCACAGGGTATCAAGCAGCTTATGTCCGGCGGTGGCATTATCATTGTGGCGCAGACGGTGATTCCACAGCTCTCCACATTGTTCTCATAAGAGATAGTCCTTCATGGGTGGAATCATTGACAAGATCACTGATTTCATAAAGGAAATGCTGCAAGGGTGGGTGCTGTCCAACCTTGAAACCATGTTTACCGATGTGAATGACAAGGTAGGCACGATTGCAGGGGAGGTCAGCCAGACACCCAGCTCATGGAACTCCGGCATTTTCAGTATGGTGCAGACGTTATCGGAAAATGTCATTGTCCCCATAGCGGGAATGATCATCAGCTTTGTGCTGGTCTATGAGCTGATTACAATGGTTATCGACAAAAACAACATGCACGACTTTGATACGAGCCTGTTCTTCCGTTTTTTATTCAAGGCTTGTATCGCTGTCAGCTTACTAAGTAAGACCTTTGATATTGTCATGGCGGTCTTTGACGTGGGAAGTCATGTAGTGACACAGGCGGCAGCTTCCATATCCGGCTCAACGAGTCTGGATGTGCAGGCTACGCTTACTTCCATGTTTAACAGCCAGATTGACAGTATGGGTATCGGGGAGCTGATAGGGCTTGGCATGGAAACCATGATCATCAGCCTGTGTATGAAAATCATGTCCGTCCTTATCACCGTCATTTTATACGGACGTATGATTGAAATATACCTTTATGTATCAGTAGCACCAATTCCGGCGGCAACCGTAACCAATAGGGAATGGGGAACAGTCGGAACCAACTATCTAAAGGGACTTATCGCTTTAGCATTTCAGGGATTTTTCATTATGGTATGTGTGGCAATCTATGCTGTGCTTGTGGCAAGCGTGGCAGTGGCAAGTAACCTTCACAGCGCCTTATGGTCTGTGGCAGCCTATACTGTAATCTTATGCTTCAGCTTATTCAAGACAGGTTCCTTATCAAAATCAATTTTTAACGCCCACTAATTCATGGTGGGTGTTGCCCATATATGGGTATGCACACGAAAGGAGCAGACTATGGCAATATCAGTACCAGTGCCAAAAGACCTGAGTGGCATCAAAACGAAAGTAGCATTAAACCTAACCAAAAGACAGATCATCTGTTTTAGCGGAGCTGCCATTACCGGAGTTCCTTTGTATTTTCTTACAAAGGGAGTTTTGGGGACGCAGGCGGCAGCCCTTATCATGGTGGGAGTGATGCTGCCATTTTTCTTTTTGGCAATGTATGAAAGGGACGGGTTTCCGGCAGAAAAACTTCTGTACTTTATGATACGGCAGAAGATGCTTACACCGGGGATACGTCCTTATAAATCGGAAAACCTCTACGAGCAGTTGGAGGAAAGAGAAAAAATAAAGAAGGAGGTGCGCTACCTTGAAGAAAAGGCTTTCAAAAAATCCTCAGCAAAAGGCGCAAGCCGGAAACCGCAGAATGCCGGAAAATAAGCAGGCAGCAAATAAAACCGGGCTTACATTTTCTGAAAAGAAGCGGTTAGTGGAGCTTAGACGTATCCTTGCCGGAAACGGGAAGGAACAGGCAAAGCCGGATACTGCACAGAAAACCATTACCTTCAAAAAGATGTTTCGTGATGGTATCTGTCAGGTAACACATAATTTTTACACGAAGATGGTGGAGTTTTACGACATCAACTATGACCTTCTGGAAGTAGAAGACCAGGGAGATATTTTAGAGGAGTACAGCAAGCTCATCAATTACTTTGATCCGTCCATTAAGTTTGAACTGTTCCTATTCAACAGGCAGGTCAATGAACAGGCACTTGCGGAGCAGTTTGACATACCTTTGCAGGATGATGATTTTGACGATATTCGTGAGGAATATACTCAGATGTTGAAGCATCAGTCAGCAAAGGGAAATAACGGTATCATTAAGTCCAAGTATCTCATTTTTGGTGTGGAAAGCACCGGATACAAGGAAGCAAGGAACAAACTGAATAATATCGAGAAAGATGTTATCCGAAACTTAAATAACATCGGCACGAATGCCCGGTCACTTGACGGAAAGGAAAGACTTCGTATCCTGCATGAGTATTTCAATCAGGGAACGATGGAGCCTTTCCGTTTTTCATTTAAGGAACTGTCAGAGTCCGGCAAGTCAGTCAAGGACTATATTGCACCGCCGGGGTTTGACTTTAGGTATCCGAGCAGATTTAAGTCTGGCAGTATGTACGGAAGTGTTCACTATCTGGATATTATCGCACCGAGATTTAATGACGAGCTGTTAAAGAAGCTCCTTGACATTGATGATAACCTTACCATTACCATGCACATGCAGACGATGGACCCGGTAAAGGCAATCAAGATGTTAAAGGGTGCTTTGACGAACATTCAGAAAATGAAGATCGAGGAGCAGAAAAAGGCTGTCCGCAGCGGCTACGATATGGATATTCTTCCTACGGACATCATCACTTATGAAAAGGACACCTTAGAGCTTTTAGATGATTTGAATACGAGCAACCAGAAGATTGTCAAAATGACCTTCCTGATTACTTGTTACGGAAAGACAAAAAGGGAGCTTGAGAACATCACGCAGAGAGTGTCCGGCATTATCCAGCAGGCAAACTGCAACTTACGATGCTTGCAGTATTTACAGGAGCAGGGGCTTATGGCATCTGCACCGATTGGGTGCAATGATACCGGAATTGAGAGGGTGCTGACAACGAAAAGCACTGCTATCCTTGTTCCGTTCTGCACACAGGAGTTATTCATGCCTGCGCCGGCAATTTATTACGGGTTAAATGCCCTCAGTAACAACATGATTATGGCAGACCGCAAAAGGCTCCGTACACCAAACGGTGTCATACTCGGAACACCGGGTTCCGGTAAGTCCTTCAGCGCAAAGAGGGAGATTTTATCCTGTTTCCTTATGACAAGGGATGACATTATTATTTGTGATCCGGAGGGAGAGTATTTCCCGTTGGTACAGGCATTAAAGGGACAGGTCATAAGGCTTGCCACCGACTCCAAAGATTATCTGAATCCGATGGATATTCAGTTATCCCACAAAGGGGACAAGGAAGCTCTGAAATTAAAGAGTGACTTTCTCATTACCCTGTGTGATCTGATTGCCGGAGGAAAGGACGGTCTGGAGAATGATGAGAAGGGTATCATTGACGAATGTATCCGTCATATCTATGATACCTATTTTGAAAATCCTGTGCCGGAGAATATGCCAATTCTTGAGGACTTATACAATGCGCTCTTAAAATATGAGCCGAAAAACGTGGAAAAGGAGCTTGCAAAGGAAGCAAAGGCAAAGGCAGTCAGAATTGCCAACAGCCTTGTACTGTATGTAAGCGGTTCACAGAATTATTTTAACCACCGCACCAACGTGGACTCACAGAACCGTATCATCTGCTTTGACATAAGGGACTTGGGAAAGCAGTTAAAGGAGCTTGGTATGCTGATTGTACAGGATGCGGTATGGAACAGGGTATCACAGAACAGGGAGCGTAAGATTGCCACCCGTTATTACTGTGATGAGTTCCACCTTCTGTTAAAGGAAAAGCAGACAGCTATTTACTCTGTGGAAATCTGGAAGCGTTTCAGAAAGTGGGGAGGTATCCCGACAGGGCTTACCCAGAACGTGGGTGACTTCTTACGTTCAGAGGAAATCGAGGGTATATTGGGTAACAGTGACTTTGTGTATCTGCTAAACCAGAACGCAAAGGATCAGGCGATCCTTGCGGATAAGTTAGGACTTTCCGAAAAGCAGCTTGCCCATGTAACCAATTCCGAGCCGGGTTCAGGTTTGATACTGTTTGACAACGTGGTTATCCCGTTTGTTGATAAGTATCCGACAAACACCAAAACCTATGCGATTATGAACACCAAGCCGGAGGAAGCAGTTAAGAAAGATGAGGCGAGTTAATGGCAGATAAAAAGACAGAAAAAAGTGCCGCTTCCCATAAAAAGGCTGTAAAAGAATTTCAGAAGAAAGAGAGTCCAGACTTTCAAAAAGGCGGCGGTTCAGACTTTCAGCCGAGAGCATCCAATGCCGGAAAGGAGAAAGCCGGAGCTTCACAGAAGCCCAGCGCATCGAAAACCCATGCGAAAAAGGAGTATGGGGAAACTTTTGGACAAAATGTCCAGAAGTCCGGTGCCGATAAGGGACAGGAGGAAAAGGCGGCATTTACCAAAGCCGATAACACGTTTTCCGGACAGGATAATTCCGGTCAGACGGAGGAAAACGGGAAAAGGCAGGAAGAAAAAGAGGATTACCACCGCAGGGATACTTACAGGCAGTCACAGGAAAAGGGAAAATACCATAAAAAGCGTGTGCAGCGAGAGCATAAACACAGGGAAAAAGCCAAAGATACCGTTTTTACGGAAGATGCCGGAAAGTTCTTTACAGAGGATCGTGCTTCGGAGTTTACAGGAAGCGAGAAATTAAAAAAGAAACAGAAACAGGCACAGAAAGCCGCAGAGAAGGTCAAAAAGGCAAGAGGAAAACTTCCCAAGAAGCGGGAATATACATTGCAGAGAGTCTTTGATGAGGAAACGGGCAAGGGGAAATATGTGGTTGTTCCGCTGGATAAGGAGAAGCCTTTTAAGCAGGAGAGCCTTTCCAAGACCGCCATGCGGCGAATGCAGACGGAAAGCAGAAATTTCGTACATGGTAAGATTGCTGAGAACGAGAAGGAAAACTCTGCTGTGGAAGGTGCCCATAAGACGGAGCAGAAAGGTGAGGAGCTGATTGGCTTTGTAAAAAGGCACTATAAGGGAAAGGAAGCAAGACAGCGGGCGAAGATAGCGAAGCTGGAAAAGAAGCAGTTTCAGAAAGAGGTCAACTTCCAGTACCAGAAGTTCTTGGAGGAAAACCCGCAGATGCAGAAAAAAGCATTGCAGAAGCGTATACAGAAACAGCGTATCAAGCGGGAGTACATGAAAGCAAGACAGAAGGGAGCTGCCACAAAAGCGGCACAGGAAGCAGTGTCAAAGACTGCCAATACCGCAACCGCCATAGCAAAGAAGTTACAGGAGATTGCAAGCAAAAATGCGGGTGTTCTCATAACGGTTGGCATCATGGCGGTGCTTCTTGTTATGATCATGACCTCGGTATCGTCCTGCGGGGCGATGTTTGCGGATACGCAGTCTACGGTGCTTGCGGCAAGCTATTTAAGCGAACCGGCAGAGATTGATGCGACAGACTTGCAGTTTACCAGACTGGAGCTTGACCTTCAGAACGAGATTGACAACATCGAAACCGATTATCCGGGATATGATGAGTATTCCTATAATCTTGGGGAAATCGGACACAATCCGTTTACGCTGATTGGGTATTTATCGGCTGTCCATACGGAGTTTACCGCAAGTGAAGTGGAAAGCGAGGTACAGGCTCTTTTTGATGAGATGTATACGCTGACTCTTACACCGGATACGGAAACAAGGACAAGGACAGTAACCAAGGCAGGTACACGCACTGTCACTGATCCGGTAACAGGAGAGGAGACAGAGGAAGAATACGAATACGAGGAAGAGGAGGAATACGAAGTCAGCATATTAAGGGTGGTGCTTACGGTCAAACCATTGGAAACCATTGTTGCCGGAAAGATGGATGCGGAACAGACAGAGATTTATGCCATGTATGCAGAAACAGGAGGGCTTTTACAGCAGTTTGCTTCTCCGCTTGATCTGTACTGGTATAACTACATTTCAAGCTATTACGGATACCGCAAGAACCCGAACACAGGAAATGAGGAACTGCACAGGGGTGTGGATATAGCGGTGCCCACAGGCACAACCGTTTATGCAGCCCATGACGGGACGGTTACGACAGCAGCTTATGACAGCTATTACGGGAATTATGTGGTCATCGAAAAAGACGGTTACACCACAAAATATGCCCACATGGACAGCCTGAGTGTCAGTGCAGGTCAGAGCATAACCAAAGGGACGGTAATCGGAACTACGGGAAACACCGGAAGCAGTACCGGAAGCCATTTGCATATCGAGTGTTTGTATAACGGAGAGTATTACAATCCGTTATTTTACTTTGATGTAGGCGAGGGAACGCTTTACGGGGAAAGTCCGGGAGGTGGCGGCGGTGCGCCGGGAAATGCCATACCACCGGATTCCTATGATGATGCAACCGTACAGGCACTTATGGAGGAAGCAGCCAAGTATTTAGGATATCCGTATGTATGGGGCGGTTCGTCCCCGTCCACAAGTTTTGACTGTTCCGGTTTTGTGTGCTGGGTATTTACCAACAGCGGCGTACACAATCTGCCACGAACAACCGCACAGGGCATTTATGACCAGTGTACTCCCGTATCGGCAAGCGAAGCGAAAGCGGGAGACATTATCTTTTTCACAGGCACCTATAATTCAGCAGGTGCAGTCAGTCATGTAGGCATCTACTGCGGCAACGGGGTAATGATACACTGTGGCGATCCAATCAAATATGCTTCCATTAACACTCCGTACTGGCAGAGCCACTTTTACAGTTTTGGAAGATTGAATTAGAGGAAGTGAGATATTATGACAAAAAGCCAGAGAATAGAAAAGGAAATCACAAAGACAAAAGAACAGCTTGCCACCATACAGGCAAAGTTAAAGAACCTGGAAGAAGAAAAACGTATGGCGGAAAGAGCCGAAAAACTGGATATTATCGAAAAGCATAAAATCTCGTCCGAGAAGCTGCAATTACTTATCAAATTCAGCGAGGACGAGATTTTGCAGTTATTAGCACAAAAAGAAAAGGAGAGAACAGGAAATGAAGAAAAAGTTATCAGTTAAGGTGATCATGTCCCTTATCTTATCGGCAGTATTGTTCTGTATGCCGATTGGGGCATTTATGGCAAACAGCGGCAATACCGTATCGGTACAGGCACAGGATACGGACACAGCAGAAAATGAGAGTGAAACAGAAACACCGTCTACGGGAACGGAGGAAGAAAGCGAAAGTGAACAGGAGAACTCTACGGTGTCCGGCAATGACATTCCCACACCGGAATGTACCTGTAAGGAAAAATGCTCACAGTATTCGGTGGATAAGGAATGTGAGGTCTGCAAAGAGGATTACAGCCTTTGTGAGTATGTGAATCCCAACGTGAAAATCACAATCAATACACCGACAGGGTGGCACAATGATACCACAAAGGTACATATTTTAGTTGAAGATGTGGCAAAGTCCGGCAACTTTACCGTAAAAAGCGTACAGGCGAAAGTCGCACAGAACGGAAGCTGGACGGACATTACAGAGGATATGTATGTGGAGATTTCGGAAAACTGCACCGTCTATGTGCTTGTGACAGACCAGAAGGGCAATACCTATGAGAAAAACCGTTACATCAAGTGCTTTGATTTTACCAAGCCAACCTTAAATGCGGCGGTCAGCGATGGTCTGTTAAGCGTGCAGGCACACGATACGGATTCCGGCATCAAGGCAGTCTATGTGAATGGTTATGAATTTACCGAGCTGACGAATGGCGTCTTGAATATCCGTCTGCAACAGTTTGATGCAGGGTATCAGTATTTTACCATTTCCGCAATGGACAATGCCGGAAATATGTCGGAGGTCTATAAGACAGCCAACCCGTATTACACTGATCCGGAAGCGGAGGACAGTAACCAAAGTGATCCGGCTAAGCAGCTCCCGGTCAGTGCAGAAGCAACCAAGCCTTCCTCTGCTACCGGACAGGTAACGGAGCATACGAAAACAGACAGCGAGGGCAATACCACATCAGAAACAAGCCTTGCAGATCAGAAGAAAGCCGCCATGCAGGAAGCAGATGCTTCGGAGAAGGCAGAAAATAATGCAGAACAGTCAGAGAAGGGAAAAGAGTTTTATACCATTCAGACCGCAAGTGATAAGGTGTTTTATCTGATTATCGACAGGGACGGTGATGAGGAAATGGTCTACTTCCTTACAGAGATCAGCGAAAATGACCTGTTGAATACGACAACGGATAACAGCGAGACACTGCCGAAAAATTCCGCAGCACTGGAGTCTGCAATCCCGGTAAGTGACAGCGCACTGCCGAACAATAATACAGAAACGGATACTGAAGAAACAGAAGAATTACCGGAGGACGGCGAGGAAAGTACGGAAGAAAGTACCGAGGAACCGGAAGAACAGCCCGCACAGACCGATAATCCGATGGGAACCTATATCGTTCTTGGCATCATTGCGGTTATTGGCATCGGCGCAGGCTACTATTTCAAGGTAGTCAAGAAAAAGAAAGAGCAGTTCCTTGATGAAGATGATGAGGAGGACGAGGAAGAAGAAGTCTTGGAAGATGAGGACGAAACTGAGGACACAGAGGACGATTTTTTTGAAAAAAACGATGAGGAGGACGAATAAATGCAGTTAGTAATCGCAGAAAAGCCGAGTGTGGCGAAAAGCATAGCAGATGTACTGGGTGCTTTAGACAGACAGGACGGATATTTTGAGGGCGGCGGTTATCTTGTAAGCTGGTGCGTGGGACATTTAATCGAGCTTGCAGAACCGGAAAGCTATGGAGATCAGTGGAAGAAATGGACTTACGAGAGCCTTCCTGTTAATCCGGAGCATTGGCAGTATGAGATCAAGGAAGATACCAAAGAGCAGTACGATGTGCTTTATAGTCTTTTGCATGACAGCAGAGTGGACGAGGTAGTGTGTGCCACCGATGCCGGACGAGAAGGAGAGCTTATCTTCCGTCTGGTCTACAACATGGCTTCCTGCAAAAAGCCCATGAAACGCTTATGGATTTCATCTATGGAGGAAAGTGCCATAAGGGAAGGATTTGAGAATTTAAAGCCGGGAAGTGACTACGAACATTTATACCATTCTGCACTTTGCAGACAGGAAGCGGACTGGCTTGTGGGTATCAACGGTACAAGGCTTTTTACCGTTTTATATGGCGGCAAGGTGTTAAAGGTGGGCAGGGTTCAGACACCTACTCTTGCAATGCTTGTGGAGCGTGAAGCAAAGATTATGAATTTCAAGAAAGAGCAGTATTTTATGGCTCATATCCTCTGCGGCGGCGTGGATGCGGTCACAGAGAGGATTGACAATAAAACAGAAGCGGAAAATGTTGCAGGAGCTTGTCTGAACGGACAGGCTCTTGTTACGTCTGTGGCAAAGGAAGAAAAAGCAGTAGCACCGCCGAAGCTCTATGACCTTACCACGCTTCAGAGGGATGCCAACCGCTTATTCGGTTTTACTGCAAAGCAGACTTTGGAGTATACCCAGAGCCTTTATGAAAAGAAGCTGTGTACCTATCCGAGAACGGACAGCCAGTATTTGTCTGACGATATGGAGCAGACAGCCGGAAATGTGATTGAAGCAATTTTTGGTTCCATTCTGTTTGAGGAAAATAGGATGTTCAATCCGGATATTAAGCGTGTGTTAAACAGCAAAAAGGTTACAGACCACCATGCGATTATCCCCACAATGGAGATTGCAAAAGCTGACCTTGCAGCCCTGCCAGAAACGGAGCGAAAGATTTTATCCCTTGTGGCCAACAGACTGCTGTGTGCTACGGGGGAGAAACATCTTTATGAAACGGTCAAGGCAGAGCTTTCCTGTGGTGGTTACACCTTTGCTGCTTCCGGCAAGTCAGTCTTAAAAAACGGGTGGAAAGATTTTGAAGATGCCTTTAAGCGTTCCTTTAAGACAATGGAAGATAAAGAGCAGGAGGATAAGAAGCTGCCAGAGCTTTCCGAGGGGCAGACCTTTGAAGGGGTACAGACGAAGATCAGCGAGCATTACACCACACCGCCGAAGCACTTTACGGAAGATTCCCTTTTGTCTGCAATGGAGCGAGCCGGAAACGAGGACATGAGTGACGATGTGGAGCGTAAGGGACTTGGCACACCTGCCACCAGAGCAGACATCATTGAGAAGCTGGTCAAGGACGGTTTCGTGAAGCGTGAGAAAAAGCAGATGATCCCCACAGATGATGGAATGAAGCTGATTACGGTGCTTCCTGATGTGGTGAAGTCACCGAAACTTACCGCTGATTGGGAAAATGCCCTTACCCTTGTTGCAAAGGGGGAGATGGAGCGTGAAGACTTTATGGCAGATATTGAAGCAATGGTATCTGACTTAATCCACACCTACCACGAAGTCAGTGACGAGCAGAAAAAGATGTTCGCACAGGAGCAGAAGGTACTTGGTAAATGTCCGAACTGCGGCGGAGAGGTGGTAAAGGGAAAATACGGAGCTTTCTGCAAGAATAAGTGCGGCATGAATGTAAGTCGGATCATGGGCGTTCCCCTGTCAGATGAACAGGTGGAAAGCCTGCTTGACGGGAAAAAGACGCTGTTAAAGGGGCTTACAAGCAAGGCGGGCAAGAAATACGATGCCTATATCATTCCGAGCGGTACGGAAGAATACCACTACACAAAGGACGGAGAAGAAAAGTCCGGTGTGCAGTTTAAGTTTGTCATGGAGTTTCCCAAAAGGAAATTTACAGGAAAGAAAAAATAAAAGGAGGGCGTAACAATGGGAGCAGAAGAAACAAAGAAAGTACAGGACAATGAGAGCAAGGCGGACAAGTTTGTCCGTCTTGGGGAGTATCGTGTGAACAAGGTCATTGATGCAATCGGCAGGCTTGAGAACCTTTCCAACCGCACCAATTATGAGTATACACAGGAGCAGGTGGAAACCATGTTTTCCATTATGGAAAAAAGGCTTTTGGAAGTCAAAGGCAGATTTGCCCCGAAAAAGGAAAAAGAAGATACATTTTCATTTGGAAGAAAAGCAGAGTAGGGAGGAAAGCCAGAATGAAGCAGTTAGAAAAAGAAATCAATGTAACAAGCCAGAGAAACATGATGAAGAGGTACAAAATGTATGGTGCCACAGTATCAAAGCTGACAGAGAAATCACAGAATGACACCAAGAAGGGAGAGAGAAAGTAATGGAATACAGAGATTTTGTAGAACAGGTAAAAAAACAAATACAGGATTTTCTTCCTGAAAAGTTTGCAGATGCTGCAGTTGAGGTCAATCAGATTGTAAAGAATAATGACTGTGTTCTGGACGGTCTGATGGTAAGAACAGAAGAAAGCAATATTGCACCTACCATTTATCTGAATCCATATTTTGAGCAGATGCAGGATGGAGCTGAATTGGATGATGTATTAGATCAGATTGCAAGTGTGTATCAGTCACATTATATTGACCACGATATAGATGTATCTGCAGTTACCGATTTTGACAAGATTAAGGAAAAAATTGTATGTAAGCTGATTAACGAGGAAGCAAATCAGCAGTTTCTTCAGGATAAACCGTACTCCAAGCTGGAAGATTTAGCAGTTGTGTATCAGATTTTAATGGATAAAACAGGAGAAGGGACTGCAACCATTACCATTACAGATAATCTGATGGATGGATATGGAATCACACTTGAAGAACTGCATGACCAGGCGTTGCAGAATATGGATACTTTGCAGCCACATAGTTTCAAAGGAATGAATGAGACGGTTGCGGAGATGATTGCAGTTGATATTGCAAGAGAACAAAATGTGGGTATGGATGAAGCAAAAGAAATGGCAATGCAGATGATGCCGGATATTCCCGATACCATGTTTGTGCTGACAAATGATACAAAAGTAAATGGGGCGGCTGCAATTTTAAACGATGATATCAGACAGGAGATCGCTGAGAAGGTAGGAGATTTTTACATGCTGCCTTCTTCAATCCATGAAACGCTGATTATACCGAAAGATGCGGGAATGGAGTTTAAAGAACTTGAGCAGATGGTGCAGGAGGTAAATCAGACACAGGTGGCGCCGGGAGAACGTCTTTCGGATCATGTGTATGAGTATGATGCCAAAGAACATGAACTGTTCCGCAGTGACCGGGCAGAGGAACGTGCCATGCAAAAAGAGGAAAAAAGAGATAACCGTCATGAGCGAGTTTCAGTAAAGGAGAAGCTTGCGGAGAAGAAGGATGCTGTTATTAAAATGAATGCCGGGAAAGAGCATTCTGCACCGGAAAAGAAAAAGGAAGCGGTAATGTAGGAGGAGTGGGATATGTATACAACAGGAGATAAGTTATTAAATGTGATGAAAGAGGAAGAAATCGGGATTGCGGAACTTTCCAGAATTTCTGGTGTGCCGGAGAGAACAATCCTTGACATTATGGCAGGGGTTAAGGAGCCGGAACTTGGCGTTATGTGCAAGATTGCAGAGGGACTTGGCATCTGTGTCCATGAGCTTCGTGCAGATGAGGAGAGTTATGCGGTATCCGTTTCGAAGGATACCCTTGCAAAGCTGATCGTTGTCAGTGAGATTAACAATGTGGAGCTTGAGGAACTGATTAACTGTATTCTGGAAAAAGGTATTGAGGAGCATGGTTTTTATGCCTGATGCCGATAAGTAACTGATCACAGGCTGTAGGGTGCTTAAAGTGCCTTACAGCCTTTTTTACGGAGGTTTACCATGAGAAAATATAAATTGATTTCCGCACTGGCAGAAGAAACAGCAAAAGAAGTCGTGCGGAATGAAGAAAACTGGAGGAGATACCTAAATACTGCTTCCAAACTGTATAAATACCCATTTAAGGAACAGCTTTTAATCTATGCCCAAAGACCGGATGCAACCGCCTGTGCTTCCATAGAAATATGGAATGAAAAGATGCACTGCTGGGTAAACAAAGGTGCAAAGGGCATTGCGTTGATTGATGAGGATAGTTTTTCCGGTTTGAAGTATGTCTTTGATATTTCAGATGTGCATAAGGCAAGAAGAATCGGACAATTCCCTAACCTTTGGGAGATGCGTGAGGAACACATGGAAGCAGTGATTTCCCGTTTGGAAAAAACTTATGGGGACACCGACAGGGAAGCCGGGTTTGTGGGACGTATCCGGGAGATTGCCGGACGGATTGCAGAGGACTGTTATAAGGAGCTTGCTTCGGATATGGAATACTTAAAGGAAGGGAGCTTTTTAGAGGAACTGGACGAGCTGAACGTGGAAGTAAGGATACGGGAAACCCTTGCCGACAGCATTGCCTATACCGTTTTAAAGCGGTGTGGCATGGAGGAGAGTGAGCTTGCCGAGGAAATAAATTTCCCTTATATCCATGAGTTTAACACAGTGGAAACGCTGTCACAGCTTGGCAGCAACGTGTCCGATTTATCAAAGCCTATCCTGATGGAGATAGGCAAAGCAATCGGGCTGTATGAGAGGGAGAAAGCAGAGAACCGCACAGCGGAAAATTCTGTTCAAAAAGGACTTGCAAACACTTCAGAAACACGCTACAATGCTTTAAAGCGTGAAAGCGAAAGCCGAGACGGAAAATCTATCACACAGACCGGAGAAGCCGGGGAAAGGAGCAAATATGATGAATCTGACATACGAGAAGAACGGGGATTATCAGATACCGATGGTAGCAATGGACGAACAGCCGAAGGAGGTACTGACGAAGTACGGACTGATGAGAAAGAAGTTCTTACAGGAACACAAGAACGGAGTATATACGGGACTTCTTCTGAGCGGGAAGCTGAAGGAACACCTGTTAATGATACAGGAGCAGGCAGAGGAGAGAATGGAGCTTCTGACCGGACAGATGAAGGAGAGAGAGGGGATAACGGAGCAGATGAAAGCAGAGAATCAGATGCTCTGGGTAGCGAAGATGAACAGTATCGTACACTCGGCAGAGGAGATCGTGATGACGGAACTGATCTACAGTTAAATATCGAACAGCCGGAGGGAACCTATCAGCAGTTAAGCCTGTTCCCGAGCTTTGAGGAACAGGTTGGCACAATCGCAGCAGCGGAAGCAAGTATTCAATATACCATGCCCGCTGCTTTTTCTTTGCCACAGGAGCAGATTGACACGATCTTAAGAAGCGGCGGAGGACGGGATAACAGCAGAAAACGTATCTATGCCAAGTATCAGCAGGGTAAGACACCGGAAGAAATGGCAGAATTTTTAAAGAACGAGTATAAGACTACCGGAAAAGGTTTTGAGTTTGACGGAAATCCCGTGTCCTTATGGTTTGATGAAATGGGTATGCGTATCGGTTACGGTACATCGGCAAAGGAAAATACGATTGCCGTCATGAGCTGGCAGGAAGCAGAGAGCCATATCCGGGCTATGGTGGAGAATGGAACTTTTATGAGCACCAACGAAGTATTCCTTGTGGATGCGGTGGAGCGTGAGCGTGTTGCAACGGATATCAACAATTTCTTCCGTGACGGAATATCGGAAATGCCGGAGAGTCTGGAGCTTAAATTTTCTAACTACCCGGCAAGCATGGAAAGGCTATGCGAGCTTTTATCCACCACTGAGGGCAGAGAACTGATTCGGGATGAGCTTGAAAAGGCAAAAGCACAGCTTGACAGCGGAGAAAAGCAGATTAAATGGCGGTATGTGAAAAGACCGGATTATTTATTAGAACAGCTTGCGGATTTAAGTGTGGAAAAGAAAGAATTTCCGACACCTGATACGGTGGAAGTAAGGAATGAGGACTTTATCACACAGGACGAGATTGATTACAGGCTGACAGGAGGAAGCGGCTTTGAACATGGAAAATTCCGTATCTATGAGTATTTCATGGAAGGGCATGACAAGAAAGATAACATTGCTTTTCTGAAAAATGAATATGGTACGGGCGGCAGCTCCCACGCACTTCCAGGAAGTGACAGAGCACACGAGGATCACGATGCCAAAGGTATTCGTCTAGAGAAAGGTAACTATGGCAGTCCTTACGCAAAGGTGCTTTTAAACTGGAATGTAGTGGAGAAACGTATCCGGGAGCTTGTGCAGGCAGATAAATACCTTTCGCCGGAGGGAAAGGAAGCCTATGCACAGTATAAACAGGAACAGGCAGAGAAAGCCATGCAAAAAGAACAGGCGAAGTTGGAGCGTGGTGTAACCAATCAGGAATTAGATAGAGAAACAGGAACTGTTGCTGAAGGAGAAGCAAAAGCACCTGAAACCGAAAAAGCGGACATAGAGCAGTTAAATGAAAGGCTGTCTGAAATGTCGGCTGTGGTTAAAATCTGTGGGGCATTAAACCGGAAAGATGTGGTTGGATGGAACGAGGAAACACAGGCGGTCACGATTACTGACGATGAGCGTACTTTAGAAGGAAAAGAGGTCTATGATTTCCTTTTTGCAGAAGCGGCAGACTATGTAATGATGCAGACAATCAGCGGCGAAACAGAAAAAGCTCTGGATATGGACAGTCTGTTAAAGGATGCCGGACAGTATGCGTCACGTTATGAGGGCGAGCCTGCCATAGAGCAGGAAGAAGAACAGCCTTTGACTGCGGATGATGTTCAAAACCTTGTATTGATAGACCGGGAATATATCAGAGGTACACGAACAACAGTCTATGATTTTGAGTGTGATATTCGTGGAGAACATGATAAGCTGCAATATACGCTTGAGTACCATGATGACGGAGAAGGCTTTACCATTCATACGGAGAAGGATGATATTTGGGAACGTATGCCGGAACCTGAACTGGCACGATTGGAGGGCATTCTTGGCAGGGAAGCATTATATTATAAGTACCATGATAAAATAGCCGGGGCAAAGAGCCTTGAGGACATGGAGGAGATTCGCTTCAGCATTATGGAAGAAGAATCTCCTTATTTTTCTGCTGTTTCCCAAAGAGTATGGGGTGAATATGAACAGAAAAATGAAGAATTGTCCAATCCAATGCAAGAAAGTGAAGTGATTGCCGAACCAGAGCCGCAGAATGAAGCAGAAGCGCCAAAGGAACAGCCACAGATTGACAAATCGGGTGCAGTCAACTTCCACATTGCTCCGGAAACAGAGGAAAGTGCCGGAAAAGGCTTTGCGGCAAAAGAAAAATTCCGTCAGAACGTGGAAGCAATCAGAATGCTTGAAAAGATTGAGGGTGAAAACCGTATTGCCACGCCGGAAGAACAGGAGATTTTAGCAAAATATGTAGGCTGGGGCGGTCTTGCCGATGCCTTTGATGAAACCAAAGCGAATTGGGCAAGTGAATATCAGGAATTAAAGAGCCTGTTGTCAGACGAGGAATACGATTCAGCAAGGGAAAGTACCTTAAATGCCCACTACACAAGCCCTGTGATCATCAAGGCGATTTATGATGCGATGGGACGAATGGGCTTTTCAAAAGGCAACATCTTGGAGCCGGCAATGGGTATCGGTAACTTTTTCGGTATGCTGCCGGAGAATATGCAGGAGAGCAGGCTTTATGGTGTGGAGCTGGACGGAATTACCGGAAGAATTGCAAGGCAGCTATACCCGAATGCCGATGTGAAGATCACAGGCTTTGAAAAGACGGAGTATCCCAATGATTTCTTTGATGTGGCAATCGGAAATGTGCCTTTCGGTCAGTATAAGGTGGCAGACAGAGCCTATGATAAGCATAACTTCCTCATACACGATTACTTTTTCGCCAAAGCCTTAGATAAGGTCAGACCGGGCGGCGTGGTGGCATTTGTCACCTCAAAGGGAACAATGGATAAGAAAAGTCCGGAAGTCAGAAAGTACCTTGCGCAGAGAGCGGAGCTTCTTGGAGCGATCAGGCTTCCCAACACAGCCTTTAAGGAAAATGCGGGGACGGAGGTCACTTCGGACATTCTTTTCTTAAAGAAGCGTGACAGGGTAATAGACATCGAGCCGGATTGGGTGCATCTTTGTGAAAATGAAGATGGCATAGCCATGAACCAGTATTTTGCAGACCACCCGGAGATGATCATGGGAAAAATGGAAATGGTCAGCGGGCAGTTTGGCATGGAAGCCACCTGTACACCAGATACCTCCATTCCATTATCCAAGCAGCTTGAAAAGGCGATATCCCATATCGAGGGCAGCATTGACGAGGTAGAGTTTGATGAGCTTGACGATGAGCTGGCAAGAGAAGCCATTCCCGCCGATCCAGGCGTGAAGAATTACAGTTACACGATCGTGGACGAGAGGGTGTATTACCGGGAAAATTCCATTATGAAGCCTGTGGACGTATCAGAAACGATGGAGCAGCGCATGAAAGGCATGGTGCAGATTCGTGACTGCACACAGGAGCTGATTGACTATCAATTAAACGAGTACCCGGAAGATATGATTAAGAGCAAGCAGGCAGAGCTTAATGAGCTGTATGATGCGTTTTCCAAGAAATACGGTCTGATTAATTCACAGACAAATAAGAGAGCGTTTAATCAGGACTCAAGCTATTGTCTGCTTTGTTCATTGGAGAAATTAGACGATGAGGGCAACTTCAAAGGCAAGGCGGATATGTTTTCCAAGCGAACCATTAAAAAGGCAGAAGTTGTTACAAGCGTGGATACCGCAAGTGAAGCACTGGCGGTGTCATTAGGGGAAAGGGCAAGGGTAGACCTAGCCTATATGTCGGAGCTTACGGGAAAAAGCGAGGAAGATGTGGCAAAGGAACTTGCCGGAATCATTTTCCAGAATCCGGTCACAGAAAAGTGGGAAACCGCAGACGAGTATTTAAGCGGCAATGTCAGGGAGAAGCTGGCAACCGCAAGGATTTTTGCAGAGAACCGTCCGGAGTTTGCAATCAATGTCACAGCCCTTGAGGGTGTACAGCCAAAGGAGCTTGATGCAAGCGAGATTGAGGTGCGTATCGGTGCCACATGGATTGAGCCTAAGTACATCGAGGATTTCATGCGGGAAACCTTTGAAACACCAGATTACCTTTTTGACCGTAACTTTGTAGGGGTGCAGTATTCCGATGTGACAGGACAGTGGAACGTAAAGGGCAAAAATGCGGATCGTGGCAATTCCCTTGTCAATATGACCTACGGAACGAGCCGGGCAAATGCCTACCGTATTCTGGAGGATTCCTTAAACCTTCGTGATACCCGTATTTTTGATACGATAGAGGAAGATGGAAAGGAAAAGAGAGTTCTGAACAAAAAGGAAACCACGCTTGCCAGCCAGAAACAGGAAGCCATAAGGGAAGCCTTTAAGGACTGGGTATTTCGTGATCCGGAGCGCAGACAGACCTTGTGTGCCAAGTACAATGAGCTTTTCAATTCCACCAGACCGAGAGAGTATGATGGTTCCCACCTAAAGTTTCCGGGCATGACACCGGACATTACATTAAGACCGCATCAGCTAAATGCGGTGGCACATCAGCTTTATGGGGATAATACCCTGCTTGCCCATTGTGTGGGTGCAGGTAAGACCTTTGAAATGATTGCTGCAGCAATGGAGAGCAAGCGGTTAGGGCTTTGCCAAAAGAGCTTATTTGTTGTACCGAACCATTTAACAGAGCAGTGGGCGAGTGATTTCCTGCGCCTGTATCCGGGTGCAAATATTTTAGCTGCCACAAAGAAAGATTTTGAGCCTGCCAACCGTAAAAAGTTCTGTTCCCGTATTGCAACCGGGGATTATGATGCGGTCATCATTGGGCATACGCAGTTTGAAAAGATACCGCTTTCAACGGAAAGACAGGCTGCCATGATTGAGCGGCAGATAACGGAAATAGAAATGGCAATCGAAGCGGTCAAGGCGGAAAAGGGCGAGCGTTACACCATTAAACAGATGGAAAAGACGAAAAAATCTTTAAGCGCAAGGCTGAGCCGATTGAACGATACTTCCCGCAAGGACAACGTAGTAACCTTTGAACAGCTTGGCGTTGACAGGTTGTTCGTAGATGAGAGCCACAATTATAAGAACCTTTTCTTATATACCAAGATGCGGAACGTGGCGGGCATTGCACAGACAGAAGCACAGAAGTCCTCGGATATGTTTGCAAAGTGTCAGTACATGGACGAGCTGACAGGCGGCAAGGGCATTACCTTTGCCACAGGTACGCCGATTTCCAACAGTATGACGGAGCTTTATACGAATATGCGCTATCTGCAATACAGTACGCTCCAGAAACTTGGTCTTGGCAATTTCGACAGTTGGGCGGCTACTTTTGGAGAAACGCAGACCGCCATAGAGCTTGCACCGGAGGGAACCGGATACCGGGCAAAGACAAGGTTCGCCAAGTTCTTCAATCTGCCGGAGCTGATTTCACTTTTCAAGGAAAGTGCGGATATTCAGACACCGGATATGCTAAAGCTGCCTGTACCGGAAGCAAAGTACGAAAATGTGGTGTTGAAACCGAGCGAATACCAGAAAGAAATGGTACAGTCTCTTGCGGATCGTGCGGAAGCAGTGCGTGACCGCAGAGTGGATGCAACGGTTGATAATATGCTCAAAATCACAAATGACGGAAGAAAACTGGCATTAGACCAGCGTTTAATCAATGATATGCTTCCCGATGAGGATAATTCCAAAGCCACCACCTGTGTGGACAAGGCATTTGAGATATGGGAGGAAACAAAGGAACAGAAGTCGGCACAGCTTATCTTCTGTGATTTATCGACACCGAAAGAAGATGGTACATTCAATGTTTATGAGGACATTCGCAACAAGCTGATTGCAAAAGGTGTGCCAAAGGAAGAAATCGCATTTATCCATGATGCCAATACGGAGAAAAGAAAAGCGGAGCTGTTTGCAAAGGTAAGAAGCGGACAGGTTCGTTTTTTATTGGGTTCTACTGCCAAAATGGGAGCCGGAACCAACGTACAGGACAGACTGATTGCATTACACCATTTGGATGTGCCCTGGCGTCCGTCTGACATTGAACAGCAGGAAGGTCGTATTTTACGACAGGGCAATATGAATGATAAGGTCAAGATTTTCCGGTATGTGACGGAAGGTACCTTCGACAGTTATTCATGGCAGCTCATTGAGAACAAGCAGAAGTTTATCGGGCAGATTATGACGAGCAAGTCCCCGGTACGTTCCTGTGAGGACATTGACGAAGCGGCACTCTCTTATGCGGAGGTCAAGGCACTTGCAACCGGAAACCCTTACATCAAGGAGAAAATGGACTTAGACATACAGGTTTCAAAGCTGAAGCTCTTAAAAGCGAATCACACAAGTCAGCGTTACCGTCTGGAGGATAATATCGCAAAGCATTACCCGATGCAGATCACAGCCTTAAAAGAAAGGCTTGAGGGATACCGGGCGGACATTCAGACCTATGCGGCGCATAAGCCTGTGGATAAGGACGATTTTTCCATGAAGATAGGCAACCGTACCTATACGGACAAAAAGGAAGCGGGTTCGGCGTTGATTGATATGTGCCGGAGTGCCAAACAGCCAAACATGGCAGTCACAATCGGGGAATATCAGGGCTTTAAGATGAGCGTGTCCTTCGATTCGTTTTTCTCCAAGTTTACGATCAGCTTAAAAGGAAGCCTGAGCCATGAGGTGGAAATCGGAGCCGATTCCCTTGGAAATCTGCAAAGACTTTCCAATGCGTTAGAGGGAATGACCGGAAAAATGACAGACGTGGAGCAGAAGCTTTCCAACGTGGAACATCAGCTTGAAACCGCAAAGGTGGAAGTCACAAAACCTTTTGCACAGGAGCAGGAACTGGTGGAGAAGCTAGAGCGCCTTGCAGAGTTAAATGCACTTCTGAATATGGACGAAAAGGGCGATAATGTGCTGGATATGGGCGATGATGAGCCGGAGGATGAAACCGGAGAGCAGAGCGCACAGGCACAGGAGGGTGAGCAGGACAGAGCGGAAGATATACAGGCGGTGGCTGATGAACCGTTAAAGCCTGTTGCAAGTTTTCTGATGTCGGAGCGTATCGCAGAGCATGACAAGGAGCGGATGTTAGCAGACAGTTCCAGAGGGCGGGTATCCGTCAAGGAGAAACTTGCCGAGATGAAGCAGAAAATATCCGATCAGAAGATGCCGGAGAAACCAAAGACCAAGAGTCAGGAAGCAAGTTTATAAAGTTTTATGGAAAGAGCAGGTAGCAATCTATCTGCTTTTTCCTGTTATGTGGTTATCGTAAGCCGAGAAGGTTAAGTGACGAACAAAGGGAACAGGCAAGGTTACGGATGGAGAAAATCAATTCAGATGATAATTGTCGGGAAGATTAGAGTCCAGTCGCAACATTCAGAAGTCCAGTCACAACATTTCCGAATTAAAAGAAAGAAATCTGCCGATAATATAAATGAACAATAGATGATGTTATCCATATTTGATAATGAGCCATGAAAATGAGGTGGAATAGTTGAACATAGCAATTTGCGATGATGAGGAAAATATACGCATTTACATACGCAAGCTGATACAGAAGCAGGAACCTTTTTGTAAGATAACAGAGTTTTCATCGGGCAAGGAATTATTGGAGTTTCAGGATGAGACAAATGCAGAAGAAATAGACATACTTTTTCTGGATATCTCTATGGGAGATGAGGATGGAATGACTGTGGCAAAGCAGCTCAGGAGCCAGATGGAAAGCAAGAAAGAAGCAGTGTGGGGAAGCCTGCCGCTTCTGATATTTGTAACGGGATATCCGGAATATATGCAGGAGGCTTTTTCTGTTAATGCTTTTCAGTATATTGTAAAACCGATTCAGGAAAGCAATTTTGAGCAGGTTTTTGCACAGACCATACGGGAGTATCAATATCTGATGGCAAAGAAAAAGGAAAAACCAAAAGAAGTATTAGTTCGGAATGGAAATAGAACAAGAAGTGTTTCAGCAGATGATATTTACTATATTGAAAGCAGTAATCGGAAAGTGACCTTGTATTTGCGGCATGAAAAAATTGAATATTATGACAAGATCAGCTCACTGGAAAGCGAGCTTAAGCCGGATTTTTTCCGTATACACAAAGGGTATCTGGTCAACATAAAATATGTGGAACGATATGACCGGACAGAGGTGAAAATGAGAAACGGGGACAGTCTGCTGATATCCAAGTATAAATATCAGGACTTTGTAAAGCGTTATTTGGAATACATTTCGGAGGAAAGATAATTGAGTCAGGTTACATATGAAATCATTCGCAAGCTTTTTGAAATCTATCCTATTATTCTGCAAATCGTTCTTTTTCTGGTATTGTGGAATGTATTTTTTCGGTGGGAGAAAGGGATATGGATTGTTGCAGGAATATTGGCAGTGATGAATATCTGCATGGGGCTATGGCTGGAAAATACGGGGGTAATACGATATACAATGTCCGCTGTCATTGTGTTGGGATATTGTTTTTGCAAATACCAAAAACATTTGGAAAAGGCGGTATTCATACTGCTGCTGTTTTACAATTTTCATGCGTTAAGTTATTTGATTGCAGACAGTATTTATCAATGTACAGTGGAGAGCATATTTAGAGGGTTGGATGTTCTGAGTGAGGAATATATATTTCGGGTTTATCTGGGTATGACGATAGGTATGGGCATCCTGCTTTTATCGTACACGTTGGTATTCCTGATTATGACAGGTGTCGTGATAAAAATCGTAAAGAAACCGTTTATGCTGAGATGGCAGGAAACGATATTCCTTTCAGTACTGAATATTGTAGGGAGTATGATTGTAGGAATAAGCGTAGACCTTTCCGTAGTGCAAATCGAGGGTGGAGTTTTTCTGTTGTATGATGACAAGCAGGAAATGTTGTGGAAATTACCGATAATTGCGGTTCTTATCTATGTGGGGGAAATTTCGGCAATATACATCTACCAGAATTACAGGGAGCTTCAAAAAGAACGGCAGAAACATTTTGTGGAAGAACAACAGGTCAAAGCCATGAAGCAGAGACTGGAAGAAGCAGAGAACTTCTACGGGAGCATTCGCAGAGTAAGGCATGAGATGAAAAACCATATGACGAATATAAAAGGGCTGGTGGCAAGTGAGAAATATGATGAAGTAGAGAGTTATATCGAAAAGCTGGATGAAACCATACAGACTATGGACTATAAATTCAATACAGGAAATGCGGTCACAGATGTGATTATCAATGATAAATACCAGAAAGCGGAAAATGCAGGTATTTCGTTTCAAGTAAAATTTAACTTGGGGGAAACAGACACAATTCCTGCATTTGATATAGGTATCATTCTGAATAACCTTTTAGACAATGCCATAGAAGCCTGCGAGAAACTGGAGCAGGAACAGCGATATATCAATCTGATATTAAAGAAAAAGAATCATTTCCTACTGATTGAAGTGGAAAACAGCTTTGATGGGAAAGTGATATGGGAAGATGGAGGTATCGTCCCGATGACAACGAAACAGAGCAATCTGCCGGATATTTTGATGGAGCATGGAATAGGGTTAAAAAATGTAAAGGATGTGGCAGACCATTATCTTGGAGATATGGATATCAAAATAAAAAATGATGTGTTTAAAGTCACAGTAATGCTGCAGCAGAAGGAGGGGAATCATGAGTAACACGATGAATGTAAACTATATGACAAGAGTTTATAATAGTTTACTGCAAAATTACGAAACAAAAAATACAGATACTGAAAGTTGTAACTATATTGGATAGAGTAATAAAACAGAATTTACTGTTGCAGGAAAGGAGAATAGAAAATGAGTATTAGTGGTGTAAATAGTATTGGAGTAACTACATATGAAACAAAAAGTACGAGAGCGGTAAATAGTGCAGAAAAATTTACAGTAGAAGAAACCGATAGTACACAGGAAATGTCAGAAGAAGAAGCAATGACAGCCTTTAAGAAAGAGTTTTATGATGACCTTTCAAAAATAACGAATCACAGGACAGTAAGCAATATGGCTGTCAATATATCAGAAGAAGCATTTCAAGCTATGAAAGATGATCCGGAATATCGGTCAAAAGTTCTTCAGTTAATTCAGCGTGACTGGGGAGATTCCTATGCACCGAGAAATTGTTCAGTCTTAATAACAGTTGGAGCTTCGATTAAAGACTACCGGGCAGATTCATGGCCTGTGGGCTATGATTCGGAGTTTTATGCACGTTCTCAAAACAGCTTTTATAAAAAGACAAGTGATAAGAAAGACAAGCAGAAGGAACTGCTGGAAGAATATTTGGAAAACCGAGCACAAGTGAAGAAACAGCAACAAGAAATCTTGAACGAAAAAATTTCAAAGGTGGAGCAGGAAAGAAGCAGGTTGTCGCAGTCATGGAATAATGAAAGACAGATGTCGCAGGTGTCTGCTGCTTATGAAGCAAACATTATGACTGATTTTAAGAAAGGAGAAAAGAATGGAAATTTCAAATAATCAAACATGGTATATAAATCCAAACAATAGGGCACTTACATCAAACATCAAGAATACAGAAATTAAGGATAGAGAAGCTTTTAAAGAGTGTATGCAAAAGCCGCTCAGACCTGTAGAAGATCTGGTATCTGTATTAAAAACGCCAATCAATCTTGCAGATGCAACATCTGTAAATCGTCAGGTTAATTCTGTAACAATTGCAGAGGGTGCTCGTATAGCAGTGAATGATGGATATTATTTAGTTGTAAAATCAGGCGGTGTGGAGTGTCTTGGAGAGAATGCAAACCCGTATGATATGGAAGCTTACGAGAAAGCACAAGCCCTTGCAGGGGCATTTTCCACGCTTCTTAGAAATGCGGGCGGAACATTACATACTGTTGCATATGGGCAGGAAGCGTATCAGAAATGGACGGAGCAGGTATCCTCTGTAATGCAGTATTTGGATATTGACACAACTAAGGATTTTACTATCAATGGCATGAAGTACAGCAAAAATGAGAAGGGGGATTGGGAATCTTCCTCAAATAGTATAGCGAAAGCCGCTTATGAACGGCAAAAAGCAGCTAACAGGACATATGAATTTGCCGATGAAAAAACTAGAAAGCAGATTGCTTATATGAGCGATTACTACCTATCTACGGTGCCGGAAGATGTGAAAGACGCATGGCAGGCTACATTAGAGGAGACAGGAATTAACCCGTTCCCTAATGGGTATGCAAGTACATTAGCACAACTGTCAGTTGAGCAGGACTTCCAAACAGGGGGTAACTATAATATTTTCGGTGATACATTGGAAAGTAGTATAGCCGCAGTTCAGAGTATCCTTGAAAGAATTGATAATCCTCTGGCAGAAACTAAAGAGAGTGATTATGAAAACTTGCAAAATGAAAAGGAGTTTTACTCGGCATTATTAGCAAATTTGCAAAAATAATACTCTGACTCATAACGAGAAAGCATAGGCAATTCTGACTGACAGAGGAATTGTAGAAGATAGAAAATAGTTTGACAGGAGGGATATAAAAATGGCTATTGGTGGGATTGGAACAGCAGGTTATACAGTAGGATATGAAACAAGGAGAACACAGAAAACAGTATCTGATAAGAATTTTGCAGGACAAATGAGTAATACAGCAAGTGTGCAAAATTCAAATCAGCCAATTACTTTACATTGGTTTGATACGAAAGAAGGTGATGCACCGATTGGTGCATGTGGACTTGCAGATGGCGGTTCGGCAACAGTATATAAGCCTGCTGATTTTGACCCGGCAAATCCGGTATATAAAGTGAAGATTTGGAATGAAGCGGGAAATGTGACAGAAAGAATGGTTGATATTTCAAAGGTTGATCCTAAGAACTGTGATGAAATTGATATGTTCGCATATTCCAGTCATTTGACAGTCAGCGGGGAATGTCCAAATGCACTGAGCGCTTTTATGAGTGCAGCTGGTTATTACCGCAGTTCAAATAACGGAACTGATTTCTCTGATAAAACGAATTGGTTGAATGTTATTAAGGATATTATGCAGATGCAGTATGACGCAGGAAATTTAAAAGGGTATCTGGATTTTAAGAAGTTTTGGGACTTTTTGGAGCAGTAAAACGAGAATGCT
>Ga0256405_10002972_pt1 | contig 36645 bp, 23 predicted proteins | sample RumenRJG_02DNA_FD_189096 | JGI IMG/M metagenome (GOLD analysis project Ga0256405, IMG submission 189096) | Bovine rumen microbial communities from Lethbridge, Alberta, Canada - RJG_02 | ecosystem: Host-associated > Mammals > Digestive system > Stomach > Rumen | place: Canada: Alberta...
TATATCTGTCCAAAGGCTCGTACGTCGATTTCAGATGCCGTGTAATGACGTAATCGTAGCGCAAAAAGCGTTCCGCCGTCAGGTTGTTCTGATAATTGACAGGGCGGTAGGTGTTGGTTCCCCACAGACGGTAGGCAACGGGCTCGGCGTCCGGCTCATTCACCACGTCTTCGATGGTGAACGTATAGGGCTGCGTGACTTCGGAAATGTAGCTTTTCAGCTCCCACACCAGATAGTAGTAGTCGTCTGCATTCTCCGGAGCACTTCCCCATGCGCTTTGCCACGAGGTATAGGGATAGCGCAGGTTCAGACAACGCTTGGTCGTGCTGACCAGATTCGCATAGGTGTTGATATACACGCAGGGGGCGTCGCTTCTTTGCTGCTCGATGACGGTATGGGCGTCGTCGGTGTCGTACAGCGTCAGCGAAGCCCAGAAAGGATCCGACGGCGCCATATCGGCATATTCATAGGTCTGATAAATCATGCGGTAGCCGACTTCGATATATCCTGTGGCGCCTGCCTTCAGTTTTTCTCCGTTGGTGCCGTCGTGATAGTTATAGATACGGATCTCGTCGCCGACAACTTCATAGACAAAGCTGGTATCAATTTCCGCAAGATCACCGTCATATTCTTCCAGCTCCTGTCTGGAAGGAATCGACAGCTCTATCTCATCGGCATATCTGCCCTGACGGTCCTTCAGCAGCCGTCTGGGGAGCCGCAGCTCTACTTCCTCCGGCTCGAAAACGCCCTCGCCGGAAAGAGAGTAGTTGATCCGGTAGACAAACTGATGTCCCGGGTCGGCAGCAGGTGCCGTCCAGATATATTTTCCCTCGGTCAGCACTGCGCCGTCCGCAAAGCCTGTACTGAAGCTGCGGATCTCCACTTCTTTCACAGCGCTGACGGTCAGTCCTGCATTGCCCGCAATCGGTATGCCTGTCAGAATCAGCATGAGCATGGTCAGTATCGAGATAATTCTGTATCCTAAGCGCTTCTTTCTTGTCATGTCGTTCAGCTCCCTTTTCTCCTTATCGGAAATTATTATTGTATTAATTGTATCATAAAAATAGCATTTGTTCAATAATTATAGCTAAAAATATGTAAAACATAGATCATAGCAGGACAAAGGCGATCATAAAGCAATGATATACAACAAGAAAACCCGATTGGATTTGCGTAATAGAAAACGGTATCTATGACATTATTGTGATAGTTATAAACACAGTGTAAAACGACGGCGATTTGTCATGCAGGGTAGTGAAGACAGCCGGTAGAAATAATCGGGGGGAAAGAGAAGCGACGACACACGGACAGCCTGATGGTTAAATGCGCAGAAGACGGTATCCTCCGACATTGTTATGATAAGCACAAATAATGAACTGAAAGCGATGAAGATTATCATGCTGGATAATGAAGACAGCCAAATGGAATAATCAGAATAAAATGAATAACTATCACAAATGCAATCTGACGGTTCAATCTTTGAAGGAATAAAAATTTCATATCGGATTACTGATCGAAAAATGCCAGCAGCCTTTCTTTATAGTCAGGTGCCTCATCATAAACAGCATGACCATAGTTTTCATAGATGTAGAGTTGACCGCCGGTCCTTTCTGCCATTTCTATGGAGGCGTTCACGCCGAGAACTCTGTCCTGTCGGGCGCCAATGATCAGCAATGGACAGTGAATGCCGTCCAGTCTGTCATATAGATTGAAGCCCTTACAGGCTTTGGCGAGAATGATAAATCGGCTGATTTCAGCGTCGTCAGGCTGACCGATGCTTTGAACGATGTATTCGCCGAATTTTTCATAAAAGTCTTTTGTAAATAGTTCTTTGACAAATGAATTGACCAGGGCATTCATGTTTCTGTTTTGTGCCAGACGGATCCAGTTTTCGATGACGGCATTGTTTTCGGAAGTGAATCTTGATGTTGATGATCCGATAACCAGTTTTTTTACCAGATCAGGACGATCCAAAGCAATCTGAAGTGCAATGGAGCCGCCCTGTGAAATGCCGAGCATAAAGGTATTCTGCAAACCCAGAGAATCCAAGGCTTGGATCGTATCCTGCGCCATGTGATGGATGCTGTAGTTTTCGGGGCAGCTTGTACGGCGCTCAAATACATATACGGTATAGTGCTCTTTCAGCAGCTTGTAGGCATTGGCGACCATCTGTGCGGATTCGGTTACACTTTTAATACTGAGTCCCGGCAGGATCACCGCAGTACGGGGACCATTACCAAAATGGAAGTATTGCATTTCAAACCGTTCATTTTTTACCTTTTGGATATCTATTGCCATAATGGGTTTCCTTCCTTCGGTTTTATTTATAACCAATCACCGATGTCCCCCGCCACTTAGGCGGCGGGTGCCATTCGGACTTTCAGTGGGGGTTATAATCCCCCACTGAAACCCCGAGGAGCTAAAGCTCCTGCGGTGAGGTTGGATCAAGGCAGCCGATGTTAAGCGAGCTTACATCGGGCTTTGCTCCGAGTTAAATATGGTGGAGTAATGCCTTACGCACAGGATAAGGGTGCGGAAAGATTACAGCCGACGGGCATTTTGCCGTTGAAAGCTTTCCGGCAGCTTTGTGGATTGATGAAAAAACTGGCTGTTTTATGTCCGGATATTGGTTGCAAAGAGTTGTCGGCAGTTTGCCGTATCGTTTGGCAGAATACCATGTTCAGAAGAGCCGGAATCATGTTACATGAATAGGATAACCGTTTGCGGAAACGGCTGTGTATGCAGCAGGCAGCTTTGTATAATGAATATACGATGAATGATGAAGAACGTATGATAAAAGAACGTATGATAAAAGGCGGCTGAAGCGTTATTTCCATATACAAGTCAGGGGTTTCAGATGAGTACATGACATACACTGTATATAGTTGTGCTCCTATATACAAGTCAGGGGAACAGTCATACAAAAAGAAGCCGGAAATGGTATTCCGGCTTCAAAAGCAATATGGACAGTGACGGATCAGTAAGCAACCGGAATGCTTTTCACTGCATTTTCCAGTTCTTCCTGAGGAACACTTCTGTTACTGTTGACAGACAGATAGTATTTTTCAACAGTGCTTTCCTTCATAATCTCAGGCATCATTGCCAAAAACTGATCTACTTCTTCCTCTGTATTATAAATGCCGAAGCTGATACGAACCATTCCTGCGGTTTTAATATCAGCGCAGCCGGCAAACTTGTTAATTTCTTCGTCTGTCAGCTTCATCAGGCGCCATACATACGGATGAGCGCAGAAAGCGCCTCTTCTGGTTGCAACGCCGCCCATTTCAGAAAGGTTTTTGGCAAGGATGAAAGAGTTGATATCACTGAAATTGAAGGAGACTACGCCGACTCTGTCATCAATATTTTCACTGTCGCCGTAAATAATGACGTTATCCAGCTTTTTCAGTCCCTCAATGAGTTTTTTATTCAGCGCCTTTTCGTGCGCTTCAATTTTATCGAAGCCGACTTCCTGCAGAATATCAATTGCCTTGCCCAGCCCTACAACGCCTGCATAGTTGGGGGAGCCTGCCTCATAGACCTCAGGTGCGGACTTGTATTCCTGACGATCGTCTTTTACGATGGTAACGGTTCCGCCGCCGTAGAACTCAGGCTGATGTTTATTCAGCACCTCGGTGAGTCCGACAACAGCGCCGCCGCCGTAGGGAGAGTACATTTTGTGTGCAGAGAATACAAAAAAGTCTATGTTTTCTTCCGGTGTATCGCCGATCATCGAAAAAGCACGGTGTGCCACGATCTGGGCGCCGTCAACGATAATCTTAGCGCCGTACTGATGCGCCATTTTAGCTATTCTGTGTACGTCGGTGACATAGCCTGTTACGTTTGATGCGGCTGTTACGGATACATATTTGATTTTGCCTTCATTTTCCTTGAGAAGCCTTTCGATATCATCATAGATCACACGTCCCTGCTCGTCCACTTCGGCATAGACGACGTTGCAGCGTTCACGCCAGCTAAGATCGTTGGCGTGGTGTTCAATGCGGGTGGTCAGAACGAGGTCGTCTTTGCTTTCGATCAGCGCAGAGGCCAGTTTATTCAGACCGTCCGTCGTGTTGTTGACAAAAAAGGCGGTATATGTGTTATCTCCGTCGTCAGCTCCGACAAAATCAATTACCTTGTTTCTCACCTGATTATATACGTCTGTGGAATGGTTGGACTTAGCGGAATAGCCTCGGCCGATAGAGCCGTACATTTCAAACTCTTTGTTAACCTCGTCTTCAACAGGCTTCAGTACCGGTGTGGTGGCGGCATTGTCAAAATTGATCATCGCTTTTTTGGTACCGTCTCTCAGCTCGACAGGCTCGTCGATACCTACGACCAGATTCCGGATATTGTCGATGGTAACGGGTCCGTCTTGTGTTGCCGGAGTATCCGGTTCTGCAGCGGAAGCATCCGCTGCTTCAGAGTTTTCGGAAGTTTGGGAAGCATTCTGTTGATTATCTGAAGACACAACCTCTGATATCGCCGCAGAAGATCCGCTGTTGTCAGACGGTGATGCCTGAGATTGACCGCAGCCCGTCAGAGTGAAGGACGCAGTCAGACAGATACAAAGAAGCATCGCAAAGATTGTTTTCTTTTTCATAATAAAGACCTCTTTCCTGAATTTTTGACGATTTTGTATTTTTAATGCCATTTTACGACCGGAAAACAGCACTTTTTTATTATTATACATTAAAACAGAAACATGAGCAATAAATAATGTCATCACTTTATGCATCGCTGCATGGTGAGAAATGACAGGGTTTTCCGGAATCTGTATAACCAATCACCGATGTCTCCCGAATCTTGCCTGTCGGGTGCGTGACCGGTGCGTGACCGGCGGAGTGCCTCCGCTCTCTAATCCGCTCTCGTTCGCTGACGCTCACTCACTTCATACAAATTCACAACTTCTATTCCGCAGGCGTCCGGGTGCGTGACCGCACTGGACAAGTCCGCTGTTGCTTAATTCAAATTTGCCACTTCTATTCCGCTGCTGATCAGACATTCCGCCGTTGCAGCCATAAACGGCTGCTTGTGGCTGTTGTATCTAAAAATGCACATTCAGTTTACGCAATCACTTCACCATGCCTGCTATGTGCGTGACCGGCGCGTGACCGCGCCGGACGCCGTTACCCTCTATCGGCGGCAGATGATATACACGTCCACGGACAGAGGAGGGGTGTACACGCCCATAAGCGGCGGATAAAAAACTCCTGCCGATGGACGCACAAGCTAAAGCTTCCGACGTCTGTTGAGGGCGGTATTCGTTCCGATCAAGCGAGCTTGGCGGAGCGTATCTCCTGTTATCATTCAAAACGGACGATCGTGCAAAAAAGCCGGTGAAACTGACAGCGTACAGGGAATACACGCAGATGGTACAGGGATAAACAGGGTGGAATGCAGGGATTCTTAGTTTTTGATGGAATTATAAAGAATTCTGCGGGAACCGCCTTTATCGTCAGTGGCGCCGCTGCGTGCAAACGCAAGAATTACCACGAATAACAGATCCAGATTTTTTTCTTTTGTCAGAATGCGGTAAAAACCATGGACCGGTATCTTGCTGCCGACTGTATGCTGTTCTGCGTCGTCTTCGTGAACATACTGGCTTGACGTCTCGACGTAAGCGATTTCTTCGCCATCTCTGAGAATGGAATAGGAAGACGTGAGAATTTTACCGGAAGCAAGCTTGGAGTTCACGCTGATACCGTTTCTTTTGAGGTGCTTCCAGATATCTTCTCCGTCAAAGGTAAAGGTGTAATGGTTATCAAACAGCAGCGAATTCCATTCGGTTTGTTCTTCATGACCGATCAGGTGGGGTGTAGTGGTGTTATGAATATGATCAATGAAATCAAAGCGGAAAGCGCTTGTCAGGCTGAACTTTGTCATTTTGGCTTCATACAGCACCTTGCGGTTTTTATCTTCAATCCGGTGACCGTATTTAGGTGTACCTACATCGGTGAGAAAATACAGTTCACGCTGTTCGCCTTTTTCAGAGGGCGCATAGTGAACCTCGCCTCGGGTTTCTTTCAGCTTTTTGAGGGAAACTTTCTTTTTGATGGTAAGACCGACCACCAGCAGCAGAATTACACCGCCTGCGATGATGAGATAAATGCCGAAGCCCATGCCCGAATGGATTGTTTCCGGATGGTTGGGATCATATTTGATGTCGACAGTTCCGCCTACATGATAAGACGGGCTGTCAGAATCCAACACACGGGTATATTCCTTGTCCTTGACCGTGTATCTGATGGTGACAATACGCCTGACGTCGCCCTCGGTATCGGGGGCCGGCACGTAATCAGGGTCATTTTCAATAGAGATGATAGTAGCTGTTGCCGTTTCAAAGCCGGACGACTGGAAGAATGTCATCCAGATACCTGCAGCCAATGCAATGGCAGCGATGGTGGCAGCAAAAATTTTGAAACCGAGTCCTTTGATGGAGAACATCCATATCCGCTCCTTTTCGAATAGAATAAAGTGCAAGCAAATTTAGCTGTTAAATAGTAGAGTAGATAAGTAATTACATCCGTAATATAACATATTATTTTCCCTGTGTCAATAGTCTATGCGGATTTTTTGCTTTCTGAGAACAGGAAAAAACAACCTGAACACCAATGTTTCACCGAAACGGCCAGTAGGTATTGCCGAAAACCTGTTCGGTATAATGTTTCATATACTCATATTTTGCTTTCAGATGAGGATATGTCAGGAAATAGTCTTTCATACTGTCGTAAGAGGCAGCTTCCGGATAAGAAGCAGACAAGACAGGATCCTGCGGATTGTCCGTCATGTATTCTATAAACGTTGCCCTGTCCTCTTGCGGGTTGACGCAGGAATAGTAGGAGATGACACACACCTGATCCTTGTCTTTGTTTTCCGTCAGCATATACGGTGTGCCGCTCTGGTCTTCAAGATATCCTTTCTGTTCATAACGGTAGCTGAAGCCTTCTGCGTTCAGCGCCGACCATTCTCCGATGCCGAAGGCGTTTTCTATATGGCCGGTAATACAGGATTCGGTGTTGTGCCACATTTCATGATGAAAATTAAAATCCAGGGGAAGAAGCTCTTCCGGAAGAGAAGGAATGACCATATAATACCATGCGCCTACATGATGTGAATAAGCGTATGCGTCACGCAGTCCGGTTTTGCTTTCGACTGACTGGACAATCATAATTTTCAGACCGCCTTCGCCCTTAAAGTCCCGGAAGGTTTCAAAGTATTCTTTTCCGTAGAGCTTCAGCAGCTTTTCCATAGCATTCAGGGTCAATCCGGTGGTTTGCACCTGTTCTTCCTCTGTTAAATACATTTCGCCTTCTTCAATAGAGATGTTGTTGAATTCCGTATCATTGTTGACGTTTTTTATTTCGTTGCCGATCAGTATGCTGACGGCATATTTCTTCTCCAGTTCATCTGCTTTCAGGCGCATTTCCTGTAAATGAGAGCCGCAGGAAAAAACGTCCGGTTTGTTTTTTTCTTCTTGCGCGGCGGCAGACAGAGTGACAGAAAAGTCAGCTTTTGCAGGATTGATCAGATACAGTGAGTGTGCGGAATCAGGGTCTGTTCCGGCAGTCAGAGCGATGAGAGAGCTTTTTGGCAGAGCATAGGGCGTATAGGTGGAATCGTCCGAAAATTCCGGAAGAAGGGCTTTTGTACCGTTTTGGGTGTTGAACAACGCAACACAGTCATTTCCTCCGGCGGTTTCATAGGGCGGGAAGGTGCCGATCACCAGACCGCTTCGGTTCATCAGACTGAGCTGATAATGCCCGCCGGTGCGGTAGACGGTCGGAGCGCTTTGCGATGGAGAAAAAACACAGAGCTGACTTTCGGGATATTCTGTCTGTTCATCTGCCTGACGGCAGGCAAGGAACCCGTTGTCACAAAAATAATAGTCCGAGAATTCGTTCGTATTATCAATAAAGGTATGTGTGTTGTCTGTCAGCGAACAGCAAAGATAATCATAGGGATAGGGAGAAGCATCATGAACAGTGCCTGTACGGACGATTACGGTATGGCTGTCATCCGGCTGCATATCTTCCAGCCGGCCGTTGACCTCCAAATTCAGCAGAGTTTTGACATTGCCCTCAAGATCAATCTGTTTCAGTGTGCCGGCAGTGGTATAAATGCAGTTGTCTTCCTGCCGGTACAGCAGCTCTGACGAATCAACAGGGAACTGTTTCAGCAGGCTGCCCTTGTCATCATACAGCTTTATCGTGTTGTGATAGATATCATTCATAATGACCGTACCGTCCCGGCTGATTCCCAGTAACTGATCCTCTTCCTCTGCTGTCATCTCCCTGACAATCTTATCCTGTACGGGGTCTATATAGAGCAGCTTTTTTTCAATATACAGAAAATCATTTTCCTTTTTACTGTTGTGCTGAAAAACGGCGATCAAGCCGTCCGGCGCTTCGGCAACAGCACGGATAACGGCGTCTGAAGTGATGCATTCCAGTTTTTTGATCAGCGGAAGGCTGCTGACTGATGGGATGGCGAAGGACGGTTCTTCTGAGGGTATATTGGTTTCATCAGTGTCCGTGACCGATGATGAAGAGCCGCTGACAGAACGGCTGTCGCTGTCTTCGGAGTCGGCTGCCGTGTCTGATAGAACGGACGCATCAGAGCGGTCCGGCGGGGCAGAGCAGGCGGAAAGTGCTAATAACAATGTCATGCACAGACAGAGGAATTTCCTTATTTTCATTGTGTTGCCTCCTTTGATGATGGTATGGTGAAGACCAAAATTGTGTTTGATTGATTGTTATTGTACTGCGGAGGTTAATGCTCGTCAAGAAGCAATCTGTGTTTTTTTGTAATCAGGAAAACCGACAGCAATTCATCTGTGCTGTTATCAGCGCAGATGATGATAGCTGCCGTCAGTCTGCTGACAGGCTGCCTGCTGTGACGCAGTACGTCGTCAGAGCATTAATGCTATGTGATATTCAAATGGTAAAATAAGGATGAAAGACGGATAAACTCTGCATTTTAGCAAAAATTTCGCTGCTTGGATCTGCACCAGATGGGCGCAGAAAACCAGATGCGCTAAAATGCTTGAAATCCCCGATTCTATGCGGATTTTCAATGTTTTCTAAAAATTCGGTTTTACGGATTCAGGTCTATACACAACAAAAAGGGCTGCCGCAAAACACATGGTTTTGCGGCAGCCGCTTAATTTGCTTTTCGTGGTGCGTAAATGCCGGTACAGATTATGCTGCCGGAGCGAGGCTTCTTCAGATGTCTGAGAGTAGGGGGTCATCTTGAAGTCACCGTAGATGGTAGCAAATTCGTTTTTCATGGAAACGCTTTCCATACCCATCTTGTCGCAGTCTGCTTTGAAGGAAGCAGCCGTATCCGGATTGCCGTGATCTCTGTCAAGATCATCACACAGAAGCATATACGCTTTGCCGCCGTGCTGCATGACGTACTGTCCCATAGCCAGGTCGCCCGAGCTGTTGCCGAAGGCTAAAACAGGACAGGTACCGATATCGTTGATGATGCTGACAACCTTGTTCAGCATCAGGTTTTTGAACTCTACGCTGCCGTCAAAGACGATTTTTTCATCTGCTGCGGGGGTATAGTCACGGGCTTTGACGTCGTCACTCTTACCCTCTGCGGTAATACCGAACCTTGTGCCGATCACCTGATAAGAGGGAACCCACTGCCCCAGAGTATCCATTGAAAGTTCACGCAGCATATTGACTTCGGCGCCGCTGTTGATATATACCTTAAAGCCGTTGTCGGACAGATACTGAATCAGTGAAACCATTGGTTTGTAGTAGCCGTCGGCATAAGTCATATTCTCAAAACCGACAACGGGCTGTGACAGGAACTTGCGGACGTATTCACGATAGTCCTCAACGGTCATGCCCTTGAAAGCGTCTGCAATAATATTGCCGGAAGAACGGGGTGCTTTCGGTTTTTCTGTTCCGTTGACAAGCGCTTTTTCCAGCTCTGTGCAATAAGCAACGTCTTCCGGATTGCCTTTGTAGGTGTCGTCATGAACCAGCCGGTGTATCATCAGACACTGGTCTACATAGGTGGGGAAGAGCTCGCCGTAAAGAGTTCCGTCGGAATCAAAGACAGCGATTCTTTTTTCGGCAGGAAGGAACTTGTCCGACGTTTCGTCTGTTACTTCCGAAACGAATGCGATAATGGATTTCATCGCAGGGGAATCCTCTGTCCAGTTGTCAATCGAGGTGACTTTTTCCGGCTGAGCGGCTTGTTGATCGCTGCTTTGGCTGTCCGTGCTGCCGTCGGATACGGCGGATACCCCGGACGTGACGGCAGCTTCGGTTTTTCCGTCTGTTTTCGTGCCGCAAGCCGCCACAGAGAGTGTGAGGATTGCTGCCGCAAGGAGTGCGGCAATTCTTTTTTTCATGTTGGTTGCCCCCTTAAAATAATAGGATAGATGAATCATATAACCAATCACCGATGTCCCCCGGGTCTCGCCTGCCGGGTGCGGCAGCGTGACGCTGCACCCGTGTCCGCCTTTGGGGTAGTTTTCTACCTGCGATAGTCACATTAACGGCGGGTTCAGAGTTTTGCAGAGAGTCTGGTACGCGGACTGAGCTTTTTGGTTGTAGAAATCAAGGGAGCGTTAGCGGACGTCCCTGCGAATCGTCCAGTGCGGTCACGCACCGGAGGCACTCCGCCGGTGCTTCTGCTTCGCAGAGGTGTCCACTGGACACCCGCACCCTCTTAGGCGGCGGGTGCCATTCGGACTTTCAGTGGGGGTTATAATCCCCCACTGAAACCCCGAGGAGCTAAAGCTCCTGCGGTGAGGTTGCCTTGTCGCAGCCGATGTTAAGCAAGCTTACATCGGGCTTTGCTCCGAGTTAAAAAGAAATGTGAAAAACACAGTTCCTGACCGGAGCTGTGTTTTTTATTTTGAAGTGATTGACAATTGTCGGGAAGATGGATTCCCTCAAATTGATCGGATGCCCCGGACTTATTTAATTGAATTTTAGTATGATTTGTGTGTTTGCAAAAGCAGCAATGAAAAACAGCTCACACTGAACGGCTTTTCGTTCGGTGTGAGCTGTAAGCGGCTCGTTTAATGCTGCTGTTTGTTCCGGAAAATCATTTGCCGTATCATCGGCTGTCAATCAGATGATTCAGATTCTGTCTTTCTGCGCTTGATAGCAAGGAACAGGGCTGCGGTAAGACTGCCCAGCAGAGTTGCCGTAATAGCAGCCGCAGAAGCGGTGTCACCTGTTTTGGGTGCGTTGTCGGGGACTTTTACGGTTGATGATACATGGTCAGGCTTGGAAGTGTCATCAAATAATTCAAGTGCGATGTAAGCTGTTGCAGCCAGATCGGTATATGTTTTGCCGTTAAAATCTGCCGTCGCTTTATAGTAGACAGTTACTTCTCCGTCATCAGAGGTGGTATAGCTTTCACTGACAGCCGCATTGACAGCTTCGGTATGCTGACATCTGTCATCGGTACAGGTAAATGTTGCGGTGGCGCCGTCATGAGCGTAATTCCATTCCCAGTCAGGTTCACTGTAAGTGTGTGCATCCATAAAGTCGAAGGTGATGCTTGCGGTTCTGAAATCCATGTTGCTGAACGTGGTTTCGTGTCCGAGATGGATCACGGCATTAACTTGATTGAAAACAGCATCACCTGTCGTGATCATGCCGGGATAGGTGAGCGTGATATCCAGCGCATAGCCGCCGGTCTTGTTGACCCACGAAAAAGCATATTCGCCGATTTTGCCAAGGCCGGAAGTATTGCCCGTTACCTTTGTAACGCCGATCTTATTGAATGCACACGGCTTGATCTCTGCGATGTTTTCATTCAGTACCAATTCAAACTGCGGCTTTCCGGCTTTGATGAATACGTCAAGATGATCGGTACCCAGAGTGGTGACCTTTTTGCCGTTAAAGGTCTTCGGAATAACGATTTCGGTAAGATTTTTCGTCTTGCCAGTGTAATACTCGATTGCATAGGTATCATCGGGCAGGAGTGCAAACTTAAAGTAAGATACCCAGATATCGGTTATCTCATCGCCGACAGAATGATCCTTGTTTACGGCATAATATTTACCCTGATATCTGTAATGCTCTTTGTATCCGAGTATATAGGCGCCGCTGTCATCAATATACGGTTCTGCTGCGGGATAATAAACGTACGTTTCTTCCTTTTCTTCGGTATAGGTGTCGGTGTAGGTCTTGCCGCCGAAGGTTACGGCTGCGGTGTAGATTACTTTATCCGTATCCTCGGTTTTAGTCACTTCTGCGTCAACCGTCTCGGTATACCCGCAGTCTGTACAGGTGAAGGCGGCCTTTGCGCTTACGTGGTCGTCAGACCATTGCCAAGTGGGTTCGCCGAATGAGTGAACGTGTTTTTTGTCGACCTTCACTTCAAAGTCCTTATAGACTTCTATATGCTCGTCATAGCCCTCAACGATATTGACGGCGGTTACTCTGATGATGTAGGTTGCGGTAGAAGTGGGAGTGAAAGAAACGGTGGCGTTTTCGTCTTCTTTCTGAAGCACCGTCCAGTTATAATCGTAAATTTTCTTATAGGATACGGTGTAGACGATATTGCTGCCGACGCCGCCCTCTGCCGAGCAGTTGACAATGATCGGGTCAGTGGTGTAACCGCTGTGTGAAGAAACAAACGAGGAATTGACAAGGGGATCGTGAGCGATGACGGTGAGGTCCTTGACCGCCGTGTTGACAATCTTATCGTTTACCACGTCAAAGGCTTCTACACGGACGTCGTACTGTCCTGCTGCTTTCGGTACAAAGTACATAAATGACGATCGGATTGACCGTTCTGTGATGGCTGTCCATGTGTCAGAGTCAGAGCGCTTGTAATAGATGGAGAACAAGGCGTTGGTGCTTGCACCCATACCGCCTTCGGTATGACAGGTAACGTAAATTTTTTCGCCCACCGGGTGGAAGGTGTGATAGATGGAAGAAGTATTTTGGAAGGGATCCCCCACGTTTACAACAAAAGTCTTTGTGGTTGTATAGCGTTTTCCGTTTTCAAGGATATTGACAGCCTCGACCTTAAAGGTATACGGTCCTGTTTTTTGCATAACATTCTCGTTTGCGGGGGTAAACTCAATCACGGAGTTCTTGCTGTCGGTCTGTAAGGTATACCAGTAAGCGGTTGCGGAATCGCCGTATCTTGAGTATTTGACAGTATAGAATACCTCTTTGCTGAGACCGTATTCAGAAAGACAATAAATTGTCACCTTATCATTCTTGCCGATGGTGTAGGAAGAAGGTACGGAGAGGTTTTTCAAAGGAGTGACGGTGTTGGTATAGGTTTTGCCGTTAAACTCAACGGTTACGGTACAGGTGGTTTTGTCAGGGGTTTCGGTTTTGGTGCTTACACCGCTGACGGTTATCTTGTTTTCGCTGTCGGTTTCGGTAAACGTCGCAGTGGCGCTGCTGAAGTCCTCAGCCCAATCCCAGACGGGTTCGTTATAGGAATGGACGTATTCATACTGATCGGTATAGAGCTTGCCGAGAAAAACAACGGTTGCCGTATATGTTTTCTTTTCGGAAGTGTCGGTAATGCTTATTACAGCGTCAAGTGTTTCACGGTAATGGCAGTCCTGACAGGTGAAGACGGCTGTGGCAGCGGTATGGTCGGCGTACCAGGTCCATGTTGGCTCGCCGAAGCTGTGAATATGACCGTATGTGGCGGAATATTCCCTGCCGTTAAAGATAACGGTTGCCGTATAGGACACTTTACCCTGATCCTCTGTTTTGACGACGGTTGCTTCAACGGTTTCAGTGTGCCGACACTTGTCAATGCTGCAGGTAAACGCAGCGGCTGCTTTGCTGTGATCTGCCGACCATGTCCATACAGGTGCGCCGTAGGTGTGCGGATTGCTGCTGAACTGCGCCTGATAGGTGATATCTCGTGTCACTTTGGAGATGTCAGGCGACCAGCCGCTGAAGGTATAATCGTACTGCTCGTCGGATTCCTTTTCGGGTGCTTTACCGTTATACCGGGGAATCGTGCCGATGGGAACGTTCTGATCCGTCTGCAGCACTTTGTCTGCGTTCATCCAGGTTACGGTGAAAGCGGTTTTGTCGGCAGGCGTCAGGGTCTTGCCGTTGATGGAAGAATTGTCGGATACCTTATCAGGGGCAAACACATCGCTGCCGTCCGTGAAAAGCTTTTCCAGCGTAACGCTGCCGTTATAACTGCCCGCAGCGATGCTGTCGGTTGCTTTTTTCCAGCTCAGTTTGATTTCGGCACTGGGGCTGCCGCCGCCGATGCCGTATCCCATTTTTCCGTTTACGCTGATATTACCGCCGTTGATGGTAATATCGGCACTGCCTCTTGCGCCGCCGCCGATGCCGGCAGCGAATTCTGCTGCCTCTGCTTTGACGGTACCGCCGTTGATCACGATTGCAGCAGTACCGGGGTGTCTTTGTCCGCCGCCGATTCCGGCGCCTGCGTAATTGGCTTTAGCGCAGACCGTACCGCCGTTGATGGTGATCAGACCGCCGCAGTTATTGTTTGTACCGCCGATAGCTGCCCAGCTTGCGTTTTGACTTCCGGCATCAACCGTACCTGTTCCGGCATTCTGACCGTAGATCGTAAGTGTCGCTTCATTTTCGTTGACGGTTATTCCGTTGGGAACGGTGAGCGTACAGTCGTCGCAGAGGATCAGGTGTACGTCACCCCGGCAGGTGATACGGCTGTCGATCACCGTGTCGGAGGTGACGGCATACCAGCCTGCGTTAAGAGCAGTGCTGCTGTCTTTGATGGTATCAGCCGGCGTAGTTTTCTCTGTGCCGTCCGCATCAATGTAATTAACAGAGACGGCGGTAGAGCAGTAGAAGGTGTCGGTTGTTTCTTTGTGGCCTGCTTCATCGGAAATGACCGTGCGTATCTCGTAATCGCATCCGCCTTTCAGCGTCATTGAGAGAGTGGGAGCATAAGAAGTCGTCCATGCGTCGTCGCTGTCTGCTCTGTACTGCACCTTGACACTCTGTCTGCCTGCTGCGCCTGCTGCCTTGGCGTTGACGTTCAGAGCATTGGTACTCGGGTCAAAGGAAAATACCGAATCATTCTTAAAGGAAGGTTCTTCAAAGAAGAAGATCCTGACAGGCTTTGATTTAATGCTGTCGGGGGTATAGGTCTGATAGAAGTGATTGTAGGCGATTGCCTGATAGGCAAGCGGATCTGTTTCTTTTCTGTGGTTCAGCACATAAAGGCTCACATCTTCCGGAGTGAGGCTTTCTTTGTTATAGACAAAGCCGGTATAGCCTTCGTACTGGTCTTTGTTATATTCTCCCCACTTGTTTTGGGAATTTGTCCTTCCCCATTCTTTGACGTTTGCATTGCTCACCAGCATATTGGTATTGCTGTCCGGTGCCGTAATGCTGAAGCCTCTGTCTTTCAGGAAGGTCCATACAGTTTTGGTACTCTTGTAGTTTGCAGAAACATAGCTTCCCATTTCGCCGATCTTTGCGGAGGAAACATACTGGCGGTTATTGAGAGCCTTCTGCAATCTTGTTTTTTCGTTATTGTAGGAATTGTGAGCGTTGGTATCGTTTCTTCCGTTTGTTTCAATGACCTTAATGGTACCGACGTCATTTTCACGACCCGGCTCATAGCCGGCAAGCTCGGACTTGACGGCTTTTATGGTATGACCCTTGTCAAGATAGGTGTATCGGCTGTTTTCTGCATTGTATAAATACTGGGAATACAATGAGATAAAGCTTTTTTGATCGTGGAAATTAAAGAGCATCATGGTTTCTGCACCGATCTCATCTTCTATGGATTTGACCGTTGACCTGGCAATGATGCTTTTTTGTGTCGGAGAAAGTGCGGCGATTTCTTCTTCGGTGAAATTCGCCACCTTCAGTGAAGCACCAAGGCACTGAGCCAGTACAGACTGACTGTAAAGGAACTCATAGACGATCTTGTTGATATACGGTGTTGCCTTGTCGTACGCTTCGCCTGAAAACAGAACCTTTTTTGAAAAATACTCATAAATGGTATCGTACAGATTTTTGGAATCAATCTTTGTGACGGTTTCGCCGCTGATCAGATTGGCAACCTTCCAGAATTTGGAAAGCTTATGGTCAGAGTTGCTCCAGGTATTGCTTCTGCCGATCAAAGCAGCAATCTCCACTAACTTTTCATTCTCCGTCAGACTGTCATCGGACAAGTGGGTATTGATCCTTTCTGCATCCCTGATCGCCGTGTTGTACATATCATCCACAACATCGCCGATCTTCATGGTGTACATTTCATTGCCCAGTTCGTTCAGCAGTGTATCCCCCATGGAAGTGATCTGCTGATTGATCTTTTCAAGTTCTGTGTCAAGATGTTCTCTGAGTTCTTTCAGATCTTCCTTGCTGATGCTTCCATCGCCGCTGCCGCTGCCGAAAGCATCCGTCAGCTCGAGAATGGAATCAAAACCGTCAACTAAATTGCCAAAAAACGGAATATTATTAAAAACCGTCTTTGCCATTCCCATAATCATCTTTTCTTCCGCTTTCAGGAGCTTCGACTCCTGAGGTGTCAGACTTTCTGCGGCATAGACCACAGGAGCGGACGTATAAATTGCCGTTGTCAGCGCAGCACTTCCGGCAGAAAAAGCCGTCAGAGCAGAAAGCGCTGCGGAAAGCAGTTTTTTCTTGAAATCTTGTTTAATCATGCTAATAACTCCTTTTGTCAATCAGACTCATGTGCGGAACTCTCGAATAGTTACTTACAGTAGTAGGTAACTTGCTATGTATATGATAGCAAGCGTTTTCCGGCTTGTCAATACTTTTTTGTATTTTTTATGCGCTTGTGTTACAGGCTTTGCTGTACTTGAAAAAGTGCTTTCGTGATTTCGTTGAGGGGATTGGGCGGGGTATAGTTTTCAAAAACGTCAAAGGAATGATCGGTAAAGATTGCAAACAGGTAGGCGCCCTCGTCGGTAAAAACAATGCCGGTATCATTGATGGCACATTCGTCGTTATACGGGTTTTTGTCCGTATAGCCGGAAGGAGAAGTGCGTTCCGGCGAATAATAGGAGCCGGTTCCAAGACCGCTTTCCCAGCCGGCTTTGGATTGAACCCGACAAAAGCCTCCCAGAACCTCCCGTGCAGAGGAGCAGGCGGAATCCGACAAATAGGTTTTCAGATCCTCCGGCGCATTGCCGCTTTCCAGATAGCTGTACATTTTTGTCCACAGCAGGCACATATCCTTCACCGTAACGCAAGGATAGAATCTTGTGCTCATGTCGTGTTCCACACCTGTTTCACGGCACCATCTTTCAATCGGTTCACTGCCATATAGACTCCGAAGATATTCATACGCTTCATTATCGGAAAGTCTGACAGCTTTTTCAATCTCTGTATGATGTATGTCGAGCAGCCCGGGATTTTCCTCCAGAAGCGCACAGAGATAGACTGCTTTGATCGTACTTTGTGTACACATGATCCTGTCTGAACAGTAGGATACCCCCGAGTTTGTATTCAGGTCATACATCACAAGGCTTACATCATAGCCCTCATTTGTCATGACTGCAATGCTGCTTTCTAACTGTGACAGTGCGACTTCAGAAGGCTTGCTGCTGCCGAAGGAGGTCAGCACGTTATCATACCCGATCGTATTGATCGTACGGCGCATATAGACATCTTTGTTTTCCGTTTCTTCCGAAGTCTGCGGTTTCTCCGAAGCTTGCGGTTTCTCCGAATCCTGCGGTTTCTCCGAAGCTTGCGGTTCCTCCGAATCCTGCGGTTCCTCCGAATCCTGCGGTTCCTCTGAAGCCTGCGGTTCCTCCGAAGCTTGCGGTTCCTCCGAAGCCTGCGGTTCCGCTGAAGCCTGCGGTTCCTCTGAAGTCTGCGGTTCCTCTGAAGTCTGCGGTTCCGCTGAAGCCTGCGGTTCCGCTGAAGTCTGCGGTTCCTCTGAAGCCTGCGGTTTCCCCGAAGTCTGTGGTTCTTTTGGCAATGCTGATACATTTTGATTCAGTGATTCCTGAATGACTTGTGCCGGAAGCGTCTGTTGTTCGTTCTCTTTCTTTGTACAGCCGCAAAGGACGGACATACAGAGCAGACCTGTCAGCAATAATGACAAACGTCGTTTCATTTATCTCTTCCTTTCTTTTCACTTTCAAAGCATTTTGTAAAATATACCCCGTGAGGCAGCGTTTAAGGAATGTAACTATTGTGTCGTTTTTGCCCGGAAAAGTATTATCAATCTGTGAATATCCGCAGGATTCTACTTTTTCGACAAATGACAAAAGAAAACACGGCGGCGATTCTGTCACACGGCAATTGGAATGATACGGATCACGCAATTGACCGGATTGCGCAAGACACCGGACAGTCTTTCAGATCGGCACCATATTTTTCAGACCATATCAGGCGGTTGAGTTCCTCAACCGTTTTCAGTATCTTTTGATAGAGCGTGGAAGTGTGATGAGGGCTGAATATCATCTTGACGTACTTCGGGTGATCCATAATACATTTGAAAACAGCCGGCAACACCTCAACATTCAGTTTTTTTCCGTACTCAGCAATCAGAGGCATCACGTCGCCCGGCATCTGCTTTTCAAGCTGCTCATATACGTCATAAATATCCGCAAAGTGCTTGTGACAAGTGATTCTTTGAATATCCGTCTTGTCAGACAGTTCCTGAACAGTGATGTTTCTCAGCATTTTTGCCGTCAGCAGTCCGGCGAGCCTCTCATAAATTGCTCTGCGTGTTTTTGTAAGCGGCGATCGGGTTTCCTGTCAGCTAATGCAGTCAGTCGTCTTCTTTCTCCTCATTGATAAGATATCGTTGGCTCTTTCTCAGCTCCTTCTGCGGGTACGGAAACAAAGCGCCATACAGCCGCAGGCAAGTATCAGCACCGTTACAACGATCCGGGCGGTATTGTCGTCGCCTGTGTTAGCAGGTATATCCTCCGGAACGGTAACAGACGTTCCGGACTGCGCCGGATCGGAAGGTTCCCGGCATGGACTCTCTGACGGAGCTTCTGACGGTTTTCCGGAGGATTCGGCGGACGATTCTTTTGAAGGCTCTTGTGAAGATTCTTGAGAGGATTCCGCTTCATCGGTTACGATAATGGTACATACCGCCTGAACCTCTTCGCTGATATAGACCGTAACTGTTTCCGTGCCGGGCTTGAGCGCCTTGAAAACATTGTTGCCAAGTGACTGAACGATGCCGGCATCTTCATCATAATCCAGAATGGGTGTATCCGAACATGGCTGCGGAGCAATGGTATAATCGAGATGCACATACTCGCCTGCTTTCATGCGGATAGTATCTTTTTTCAGGGTAACGGACTTTGCTTCCTGAGCAGGCGTGACGCTGCCGTCATAGATATGAAGCGTAAAGGACTTTGAGAATTCGTTGTTGACGGTTGCGGTAATAACCACGTCGCCGGGCTTTTTCAGAGAGAATATATTATATTCGGTGAATTCCGCTGTGTCGGTGTCTGATGAGCTCCAGACAACGTCCTTGACCTGTGCGTCATCGGGCGTGATTGTGTACATCGGATAGAAATAGTAGCTGTTGATATCACACCAGATTTCATCCGCAAACAGATAGATGTTGTCCGCCATGACCGACCGGGAATTGTCGGCATAGGTTGCTGTGATGACCGTATCCTCCCAGAAGGACGGCATTTCGGTTCCTGCTGTCAACAGTTCGCCGTTACACTCCCAGCCGACAAAGGTGAAACCGTCCTTTCGGGGAGCATCAGGCAGGATCTGACTGATGGGGAAGCCGGCTTTTACGGTTTTTTGCTCCACAACCGTATCGTCAGCCATGAACGTAACGGTTACACGGACGATATTTAACTTATCAAGATTTTCGTTGATCCATGTCTGGCGCTCCGTCATCCATGTGCGCAGCGTTTCAATCTCTTCATCAATCTCCATGTCGGGGTCTTGGGTAAACGCAAGATTATCCATCCACGAGCTGCGTATCTCAGACACATATCTGTCAAGAACGCCGCCGTCCCTGACAATATCAGTGATGATGCCGTCAAGTGCTGTCCAGCGATCCGCTAAAAGCTTCAGATAGCCGGGATCATTCTCTCTCAGATAATCAAGCCACGGCATCAGACGGAAGTTATAGCCTTCGGTAGATTTGAAGGTCTTGCCGAGAGCAAGATCAAAGTCCCAGAGAGGTCCCCAGTATATTTTATCGTTCCTTGGCTTGTAAAGATACGTACTGTCCGTAAAATAGGCGTCCTGATTCTGTGTGAAAATCTGCACCCACCAGTAATCGGCGGCGGACTGCAGATCCATATATTCGGAAGCGTTGCCGCTGAAAATTGCGTTCTCTGTTTCCTGCAGATAATCGGAAAGATAGGCTTTTTGCTCAGGCGTGCCTGTTTCCTCGGCAGTAAACTGCGGGTTCTGGAAGGCAAATGATGCGCCTCTTTCGGTTGTGAAAAGGTTTTCTGCGGATTCGTTGCCTTCGGGTATCGAGAACAGATAGCCGCCGGTGACCTCGGGTTCTTCATTGTCTTCAGCGGTCAGCTCATCAATATCGACTCTCGATTTGCCGATTCTCACCTGTTCGCAGAGGAAGTAACTGCCGAGATACTTTCCGTTCATCACCACGTCAACAGGCAGGGACTTCGGTGTATAGGCAAGTCCTAACTGCTCACCCATATAATAGGTAAGCTTATTCCGGAGCAGCGTTTCATCAAAAGCGTTAGCCAGCAGCGTCCAGTGCTTGTTCTTGCCCATGCCGAGAAGATCGGCTTTTTTATCCAGCTTGAACTTATAAGGCTTCTTATTGTCCATCCAGGTGGTATGTCCTCTGCCACGAATGTAGTCAAGCCGGAGATCGTCGGTATCCGCAAGCATTTCCTCACTGTAATCACCCTTGTAGCCTTCCGGAACGTCAATTCTGATCGTTCCGGTACATTCTGCGGAATGATCGGGACTGGCGTTCATTTCTTCAATCGTGCCGTAGCCTTCGGCGGTTTCGTCTATATTGATGTAAACCACGGGAAGGTTGTTGTCTGCAAGTATTTCTTCCACAGAATGCTGCGCCGCATACACGCTCAGGGCAGGTACCGCAGCAGACAGACAAATGCAGACAGAAAGGATAAAGCGAAAGATTTTTGTCGGGGTTTTCAAAAAAAAACAACTCCTTTTTTTATGATTTGCTGATGGATATGATCAGAGCATCGGCAATGACCGGCTCCGTTATGCTTTGTTATGCTGAACCGTATTACAGGCGTCTGTGACACCCGGTCCTGCCTTTTGGCTCGGTCGGTACTTTTGCTTCGCAGAGGTGTCCGCCGGTGCAGGTTATCATTCTCCGTCGGTGCTGATTGTCATTCTCTGCCGATGCTGATTATCATTCTCCGTCGGCGTTGGCAGAAGCGAAAGTCCCCGATGTCTGTTGGCGGCGCTGTTTGTTCCGATCCGGCAGGCTTGCAGGCGCTTGGCGTCTTGCCAAAAACACCTCTTTATTGCTGAATGCGTTTTCGCCGCAAACGGTCGGCTGTTTTTGCTGATGATTCGTACGATTCAAATCACAAAACAGATCATCTTTCACGGATAACTGTTCAGAGAACCATGCTGTTCGATCCAGACGTATTTGTTCCAGTCCTCTACGCAAAGAAACAGCTTCGCTCCAATGACCGGATTCCTGCAAAAGCTTTCATTACTGCAGAGTTTTTCAAATATATCCTCATCCAGACGCTGTTTCAAAAATGCCACCGCTTCTTTTTTATGGATGCCCGGCGAATATACGGCGATCTTTTCTGCAAGCGGATTGTATTGCTTTGTATTGTTCATCGTTCACAGCACACTGCATCGTATCAGTATGCGTCTGACCTCCTTATGAGTTCGTTTTCATCATATATGGACTGTCCTATAAAAGCCTCGGTGATCGTTGCCCAGGAATAGGCGCTCATATATTCTCCTCTGTATAAATTGATGGCTTCCGGATCGCCGTTGGTGAAACGGTACATATCACAGTTGATTTTTTCGGAGCATACCCGCAGATACCCCCTGTTCAATTCAAAAATATCCTCTATCCCGTACTTACGGAGTGTATCCCGCAGACTGCGGATGATAACGTCAAGCTGCTTCTGCATGGAGCGGTCATATTGCCTGTCTTCATACAAAACGGCAAAAACATTGGCTCTGCTGACGCTTTTTCCGTGTCTGTCAATCAGATACGCAAGCAGCTCTTTTGCTTTGGCACGGGTGAAGTGTACCGTTACGCCGTCAACCGTCAGCTCAAATTCTCCGAAGGTGTGCGCCTCAATATGTGCATACGCATGGATTCCCTTATCATGCGACAATGCATATCGAATTTCTGACAAAAGCCGTTCTCTTCCCAAAGGCTTCATGATATATCCGGAAGCGTGAATGGCAAAGGCGTCCAGCGCATATTCCGGGCAGCCTGTCAGAAAAATAATGCTGATCTCCGGCAGCAGCTTTTTCATCTCAGATGCAAGCTGTATGCCGTTCATATCCGGCATATTGATGTCCAGCAGCGCCACATCCGCCGGATGCTCCTTCAGCCATAGAAGGGCTTCAGCCGGACGTTCAAATCCTACCGTTTCCGGGTTCATCGGCAATTCACTGCACAAAGACACAGTCTGATTCAGCACCGGTTCTTCATCATCAACGCATATTATCTTCAACGTGCTCATCCTTCTTTCAGGATATATTTTTTCGTTTTTGCGAACCTCCGTCCTGTTACCTCTGATTCTGCACCGGACCGGTGATGACCGGTCTGATATTTCTGTCCCGGCTTTTTGACGTATGGGTTGATAAAGCGCCCCGGTTAACGGGCGATGATTGGCAGTGTGACCGGAGCCGGAACAATAGATGACCCCTCCAAAGAGGATGCCTCTTGTGCAGAAACGACCCATAGATAGTTATTATCATACCACTAATTGTCCAACAAATATCCAACAAATGAGTCGGCAATCCATTTTTTCTACTTTCTACACAAATTGCGTGAGGTTGTTTTAGTGATAATAATGAGTCTTGTTGACCCACGATGACGGCACTGTCAGGCTACTATGGTGCTGATGCGTCGCTTTCTTGTTTCATTCCGGAAAAATCTGACACCCTGATGATAGGGAAACCATGATGGTTACCATTCTGAAAATAGAGCAAAGTCTTTTTTTCGCTATTGAAACCGCCGGTATAACCAATCACCGATGTCCCCGGGTCTCGCCTGCCGGGTGCGTGACCGCACTGGACAAGTCCGCTGTTGCTTCATACAAATCTGCTCATTTTATTCCGCAGGCGTCCGGGTGCGTGACCGCACAGGACAATTCCGCTGTTACTTAATGCGGATTTGCAACTTCTATTCCGCTGCAATCAGGTGCTACACCGTCGAAGCCTTTTTCGCATTCCGCCGGAGCTTCTGCTTCGTAGAGGTGTCCACTGAACACCCGCACCCTCTTAGGCGGCGGGTGCCATTCGGACTTTCAGTGGGGGTTATAATCCCCCACTGAAAGTCCGAGGAGCTAAAGCTCCTGCGGTGAGGTTGGATCAATGCAGCCGATGTTAAGCGAGCTTACATCGGGCTTTGCTCCGAGTTAAATAAACTGTCGGTTTTGATCTTGCTCATTTTGCCCAAATTACCCGGAACTTATTAGATATAATTTAGTCAATCAGCCGAAGTTTTTTAGGGGTGGATAAAACGAGCTTTTTTGTTGGATATTTGTTGGACAGTGGGTGCTATAATACGGAAGTCAAAAGCAACAACAGAAAGAGTAAAGAATACTGCTCCGGACGGGGGTGGATAGTTGAAGAAAGAAAAAACGGGCATTCGGAAGGAACAGAAAAGCACAGCAGGAAAAAAAGAAAAATCGGGTTTTGTGTCAGACTTTATCTTCATCTTTGTACTGACGGTCTTTGTGCTGCTGACGCTGATTATGCTTGGCACAAGGATTTTCGGCTATCAGATGCTTACCGTAGACAGCGGCAGTATGGAGCCGAATCTTCCCGAGGACAGTCTGATCTTTGTCACAACTGTTGATCCCTCCAAGCTGCAGGCAGATGACGTCATTACGTTTACCATTGACGAGGACGGAACCCTTGTGACCCACCGGATCGTTGCTGTACGAAACAATGACAGAAGCTTTGTCACAAAGGGTGATGCAAACGAATCCTGCGACTCACCCGTGCCGTGGGAAAACGTCGTGGGCAAGGTGACACTCTGTTTTCCGAAAATCGGCGGAGTATTCCGGTTCATCACCGCTGAAAAAAACCGGGTGTATGTGTATATCACCATCGGTATTCTTGCAGGGCTGACCGTTTTGTGGATCTTTACAGACCGGCGGAAGAAGAAACAACAAAGAAAAGCCGCCAGTGCGATTTCCAAGGAGGAGAGTAATCTCACGGAAGAACCGGGCAAGCCCGATCATCAATGACCTTGTTTTTCGGAATATCAAATTGTAAGGGAGCATGATTATGAACAAAAAAGCAATTATTGCAGGAGCAGCCGCAGCCGCCCTGCTCACAACCGGTATGCTTGTACCGTCTTTTGCGTTTCTGTCGGGACAGAGCCGCAAGGTTGTCAACCGATTTGTCAGCGGACTGATTACCGTTGATCTTACGGAAACGCTTGTTGACCCCGAAACAGGCAAAAAAATTGACAATGAGCCGAGGGTCTATGAGAATACATATCTTACCGTAGCAGGCAGAACAGTGGACAAGGATCCGACGCCGACTGTCAAAAAAGGCAGTACAAGCTGCTATGTCTATGTTGGCGTAAGGAATGAATACACCGACCTCTTCACCATCGAAGATGTCGGCGCAGACTGGACGCTTGTTGCTGATGCCGATCACAAGCTGGGGGACGGCGTAACGGTGTATAAATATCATGCCGTTGTGCAGAAGTCGGACGAAGATCAGCAGCTCAGCGCTGTTTTTGAGCACGTCGGCATTTCCGAAGCCTTTGACGGCACCTTCCACGGTGAAAGTGAAACAGAATCCGCTATTGAAGCCCGTGCTTTTGCGGTTCAGAGTGAAAACACAGCAGACCTGTCAGACGGATATGCGATCGACTACTTCAGCAACGACGATGTTTTTGAAAATTGACAGATAAAGGATCCGTCAGAAAGGAGGGAATCTGATGAAAAAGCGTAAGCTTCGGTGGGCTGCAATTGTGTTGTCTGTCGTTTTATGTTTCTTTGTCGTTTCTCCTTTCTTTATTCAGGGAACATATGCCTATCTCTTTGGCAGTTCGCACATCTGCCGGGCATATTTTTACGGCGAAAAATCGGAAAGCTCTGAGCCGGAAAGCTCTGAGCCGGAAAGCTCCGAGCCGGAAAGCTCCGAGCCGGAAAGCTCCGAGCCGGAAAGCTCTGTTCCGGAGAATTCTGATCCGGAGCGGTCGGAAAACACAAGAACAGGTGACAGAACAAACACTTTGCCGCTGGCGGCTATAATGGTTATCAGTATGATGGCGATGGCTGCTTTGCTGACAGCCGCAGGACGTTCAAAGAAGCATACGAATTCGGACGATGCATAAACGGCAGAGTGTACACCTTGCGTTGTTATTCAGCGGTTATTATGAAACTGCTGTATCATCACCGTTTTACCATCAAATTGCAGGAGGTTATGAAAATGCAAAAGAAAAAAATACTGACAGCGGTACTGGCGTCTGCTTTAGCGGCGTCTGTTGTTGCAGGCGCAGGAACCTTTGCTTATCTGCAGAAAAACACCGGTGTTATCACCAACAAATTCGGCAAGAATGCAGATTACGACCTGGACATAACGCTCACGGAAACCGACGTTTCTCTTGATGCGGAAGGCAACGGAGAAAAGATCTATGAGATCAAACAGAACCAGACGGACGACAAAGACCCGACCGTTACCGTGACCAATAATATTGACGTTTTCACCTTTGTCGAGATCAGCGACAAGACCACACTCGACAACAAAAAGATTGTGAATTATCTGGTAGCGGATGGCTGGACAGAGATAACGGATAAGTTTGCGGACGCCGAACTGGTGAACGATGAAGTAACCGGTATCTACTACCGTATTGTTGCGGCTGACGCAGCCAATAAGGAGTTCCCGGTCCTCAAGGATAATGAGATATCCTATGCGGCAGATATTATAGGCGAAAAGATTGACAGTGATGACGTAACGATTGCCTTTCAGGCGTTCTGTATTGACAAAAGACCGTTTGTTGCTGACGGCAAAACCGAAACGGAATCTGCAGCAGAGGCTTACAAGGCTATCCCCAGAGTGATCGTATATGAGCCGGAAGCTAATTTCACGACGGTTCCGGTTGACGCGGATACTGTTGCCGTCACAGGTTATACCGGAAGCAATACAGAAATTAATATTCCCAGAACCATAGGCGGAAAAACCGTGGTTGAAATAGCCAATAATGCTTTTAAAGACAATTTTACTGTTTCAAAGGTCATTGTTCCTTCCACCGTTACGGAGATAGGTGTAGCTGCTTTTCAGAACACCCCGCGACTCAAAGAGGTCAGACTCAGCAAGAATCTGACAGACCTTTCGGATAAGGCATTTTTCAATACAGGTCTGACCGGCATCAAAATCCCTGCGGGAGTAGAAACGCTGACAGACGGCTGCTTTGAAAGCTGCCATGTGCTGGAGACGGTGACTTTCTCAAAGGGTCTGAAAACTCTCGGAGAAAATGTTTTCAAAGGATGTATTGCACTCAGGACGATTGTACTTCCAGAAGGGCTTGAATCCTTGGGCGGAAGCACCTTTGAAAGTTGTTTCAATCTTGAATCCGTTACAATTCCTGCAAGCTGCACGACCTTTGTGGATGACGATATCTTCAAGGACTGCGACCTGACGAAGCTGACCATCAGGGGCGAAGCAGGCTCCGCCGCCGAGACCTATGCAAATGACAACGACATTACATTTGAAGCAATCTGATTATATGCCGCATACATCACACTGATACAGAATCAAAAAAAGAACTCCACCGCAGCATCAATCGTGGTTTTCGAGGGAGTATGTGTTTTGTTATTTTGTCTGCTTGAACACCTCATATTATAAAATCATGAGATGTGTCGAATAGCCGGAAAGATCAGATGGTTCTGTCCATATTGAGGATTCTCTCATCACTTTCTTTAAGTTGTATAGATAATCAAGCGTTCATTCACAAGATTGACAGCCTTATTATTGGCTGCAATTTCTGTCATGCACATTGCTGCTTCCGAATCTATAACCAATCACCGATGTCCCCCGCGGAGCTAAAGCTCCTGCGGTGAGGCTCCATCAATGCAGCCGATGTTAAGCGAGTTTACATCGGGCTTTGCTCCGGGCTAAACAGGACTGTTGTTCATTCAGAAAGAATAGAGCGGCAGTCCTTTTTTGTTTTCCCTGTTAACATTAAGCGTCAACAAAGACCTATCGAAAGAAAAAGTTAATTTCACAGCAGAAGGTCTGTTTCCTTTTCGGGGTTGTTTCAAAAAAATTTCAGTACCCCCCAATTTTTGCAAAGAGCCTATTATAATTAGTAATCGTTAAAAATAGGAACCGGTTCCTATTTTTGAGGACACAGCAACATTTCCCGAAACAAAAAATCGGAACCAGTTCCGATTTTTTAGAATAACCAAATATAAACAATCATCTTTTCTCAGCCTGTGAAAAATCCGTTTTCTTGTTGTCATACTTAATGGGAAGAGTTACAGGAGCACTGTTGCGGAACATATCCTTGTGTCCCTTGTTCATTCTGATGCACTGCATACAGTAAACCGCACGTCCTAAATTCAGACAGTCTGCACATGAATGTTGATGTTCCATTTGCTTTCACCTCGCATTCAAAACGATGACATAGGTCATCGTTTTAAGCAAAACAGGGAACAGTTCCTTTTTTTGAGAGGAATTGTTCCCTGTTTGTCATCGAAAAAGACGAACCGGTTTATTTTTTCGGGGCTATCGTTTCATAAAATACGGTCCACACTCCGACTCATGTGTCTTGATATATGTCCATTCAAAGTTTTTCGCCACGACGTATACTTCAACAAATTGATCAAAGCAATCAGCGTTTTTTAGTTCCGGAACAATTTGGTGTGCACGGTCATCCTTAAACCAGTTGATATACCATGAGCCACGCTTATCTGCCTTATCAAAGGCTTCTTTGGCTTTCTGACCTGATTGATATCTGCTTTCAGGTATCAGATTCCAACTGAAAATATGCCAGAGGTAGTTGCCGGTACTTTTGACATATCTTTTGATGTCGGAGATTGGAATATCTGATGCGAAATTCTTAAGCCAGACTTCATAAAATTCTGCTTTCGTCATGTTCTTTCCTTCTTCCATATCAATTCAGATCTGAAATCAAACAACGTAAGCCAAAAAAGATGAATCAATTTATTTTTTTCGGCTGTGGAGCTTTTACTGGATTTCTATCCATCAATAGATTTTAAAATCAATACAAAGGTTGTTCCTCTGTGCCATCAGAGGGATTGCCTTTAAGTAACATCACAGGTTTACGAAGGACTTGAACTCATAAAAAACAAAGCGACCGCAGGGAACGACTACGCAAATCGTCCCATGCGGTCACGCACTGGTTGCGGAGGCAGGATTTGAACCTACGACCTTCGGGTTATGAGCCCGACGAGCTACCATGCTGCTCCACTCCGCGATATCTGTTATTTTCGATTGCTTGAATATTATATCACCCGAAATATCAAATGTCAAGCCAAAAAAACATTTTTATCCTTAATGAACAGAACTTTATGCTGATGTTTACGATTAGATATCATTTTCTATGGATCAAAGAAGAAATGACAGCCTGATTCCGTTTTACGGCAGAAAACGGATAAAAGAAAAAAGGAAGGATCAAAAACCGGAAGAAGCGACTTGTGAAGAAGAGGACTTTTGAAGAAGCGGCTTGTAATAATAGTATATGGCTGAGGGAGCCGGAATATGACACCAATTAAAAAGAAAATCGGCGTTCTGTCAGGTCGATGAAGGAGAACGGTAAAAAAAGCCGCCGAAGCACGGAATACTTCGGCGGTGAAACGATGATCAAGACTTGAAACGATGATTAAGACTTGAAACGATGATCAAGACTTGAAACGATGATCAAGACTTGAAACGATGATCAAGACTTGAAACGATGATCAAGACTTGAAACGATGATTAAGACTCGGAAAGATGAACACGAAGAAGATCTCTGCCCTTTGAAAGACGGCTTTTGATAGTTCCTTCGGGAATTTTGATGATCTGTCTGATCTCTTTGACGGAAAAGCCTTCTATGTAATACAGCACCACTACCTGCCGGATTTTGTCGGGAAGTCGGTTGACTGCATCTCGTACTTCTTTGACAGAATCATCACTGTCCGTAGGAAGGTCTTCACTCAGCTCGGTATGCTTGCTGCGAAAGCGAAGCTGCTTGTGGCAGGTGTTGATCAGAATTTTGACCAGCCAAGTCTTAAAAAATTCTTCTTTTTTCAGATCCGACAACTTTTCGTAGGCTGTCAGGATAGCCGTTTGAACGGCGTCCTGACAGTCGGCTTCATCTGTTCTGAACGCTGCTGCAAAAAGCTGCTGACCATAAACGCAGCGGTTTCAGGAAAGGCTTTTTCCGTGTATCTGCTCCGGTGCGATCATTCTCACGCATAGATTTGCCCGGGTGACTGCCCTCTGCTGTTAAAAGTGATTTCCGTGGGGAGAGGGGAAAAGAGGGTTGACTAATCTGAGAAATAGCATTATAATTTATATTGGACTAAAAGCGTAATGTTCAAATTAAAACGGAGGAAAAATGAATGAAAAATTATAACATTACCCTGTTGAAGGGCGACGGTATCGGACCGGAAATTGTGAACGAAGCGGTAAAGGTGCTGGATAAAACAGCAGAAAAATTCGGCTTCGGCGTTACTTATACAGAAGCGCTGCTGGGCGGCTGTGCGATAGATGCCACAGGTGTGCCGCTTCCGCAGGAAACGATTGACAAATGTCTGGCGTCGGATTCCGTACTGCTGGGTGCGGTAGGAGGACCCAAGTGGGATACACAGCCCGGCAATAACCGCCCCGAGGCAGGACTGCTGGGCATAAGAGGAGCGCTGGGGCTGTTTGCCAACCTCAGACCTGCCGTTATTTTTGAGCCGCTGAGAGACGCATCTCCCCTGAGAGGCGACATTATCGGCGACGCTATGGATATTATGATCGTCAGAGAGCTGACCGGCGGCATCTATTTCGGAAAAAGAGGAAATTTTGAAGAAGACGGTGTTGCAGCCGCTTATGATACGGAAAAATACAATGTCAACGAAATCGAGCGCATCGGCAGAGTGGCATTTGATATGGCAATGAAGCGCAGCAAAAAGCTGACAAGCGTTGACAAAGCAAACGTACTGGATTCTTCCCGCTTGTGGAGAGCTACGATGAACCGTCTGGCTAAAGAATATCCGGAGGTTGAACTGAATCATCTGTATGTAGACAACTGCGCTATGCAGTTGGTCAGAAATCCGAAGCAGTTTGACGTGATCGTCACCTCTAACATTTTCGGCGATATTTTGTCTGACGAGGCGTCCATGATCAGCGGTTCGATCGGAATGCTGGCATCTGCCAGCCTGAACAGCACCAAGCTGGGAATGTATGAGCCGATTCACGGCTCTGCACCGGACATTGCCGGAAAGGGCATTGCGAATCCTCTGGCAACGATTCTCTCTGTGGCAATGATGCTGCGTTATTCTCTGGACGAGGCTGCTGCTGCAGACGCTATTGAAGCAGCGGTTGCAGAGGTGCTGAAAACAACCAGAACTCCCGATATCTATACGGAAGGAACAAAGAAAGTATCCACCACGGAGATGGGAGACGCTGTTTGTGCGCTGATCTGATCAGGCAAAACAATGCGTGAAGGCTTTTGAAAGGGTGAGATAATATGGATAATAACATAATGCTTGCGCTGACACTGCTGATTGCAGGCTTTGTCATTGTCTTTGTCGTACTGATCCTGCTGATCATCATCATTACTGTTTACGGCAAAATTATTCAGGGCGCACAAAGATCCTCACGGAACCGCAAGGAGAAAAAGAAAAAAATACAAGCAGAAGCCGAGGCTGAACAGAAACAGGAAGTAGCTGTTCAGGCGGCAGCGACAGATGAAGTCAGTGACGAAATTCCCGGTGAGATCATTGCGGTCATAGCGGCAGCGGTAGACGCTGTTTACGGCGAAAAACCGCACAGAATCCGGTCTGTCAAGCGTACCCGTCAGACACGCTCCGCATGGGGCAATGCCGGCGTTGCACAGAATATCGGCACTTTCTGACCGCCTGAAACAATGATAACAGACTGAAAAGAAAGGAAGAAAACTATGGATATATTCAATCAGCTCGGCAATGTCATTGTCGGACTGTTTCAGTCATCGGGACTATGCACGTTAAGTTGGGAAAACTATGTCATGATCGTTATTTCCTTCTTATTGATGTTCCTTGCTATCAAAAAGCAGTATGAGCCGCTTTTGCTGCTGCCGATTGCCTTTGGTATGATGATCGTCAACATTTTCCCTGCTATTATGGCTAACCCCACGACGCAGCTTCTGACCATGGAACAGGTAACTGCCAAGGGGCTGGATCCTGCCTCTTATCCCACGGTTATACAGGAAGGGATTACCTACTATAACGTAACGGAGAACGGCGGTTTGTTCTACTATCTGTATCAGGGCGTACATCTCGGCATTTTCCCGCCGCTGATTTTCCTCGGCATCGGTGCCATGACGGATTTCGGTCCCCTTATTGCCAATCCGAAAAGCTTTATTCTCGGTGCTGCGGCACAGATCGGTATTTTTATTACGTTTATCGGCGCTATCCTTCTGGGCTTTATGCCCCACGAAGCAGGTTCCATCGCCATCATCGGCGGTGCGGACGGCCCTACGGCGATATTCGTTACGTCAAAGCTCTCTCCGGAGCTGTTAGGACCGATTGCGGTGGCGGCTTATTCCTATATGGCGCTGGTTCCCATCATTCAGCCGCCGATCATGAGACTGCTGACAACCAAAAAGGAGCGCTCCATTGTCATGGGTCAGCTTCGTCCTGTTTCCAAGCTGGAAAAGATCATTTTCCCCATCGTAGTTGTTGTACTGGTGGCTATTTTACTGCCCGACGCTGCGCCGCTGGTCGGTATGCTGATGCTGGGCAATCTCTTTAAGGAGAGCGGTGTTGTTGACCGTATTGCCAAAACCGCTCAGAATGAGCTGATGAATATCGTTACAATCTTCCTTGGCGTAACAGTTGGCGCAACAGCCAGCGGTACGCTGTTCCTGACGCCCAAGACACTGGGTATTATCGCACTCGGTCTGATCGCCTTCTGTCTGGGTACTGCCTGCGGTGTACTGTTCGGCAAGATCATGTGCTGGGCAACAAAGGGCAAGATCAATCCGCTGATCGGTTCTGCAGGCGTATCGGCTGTGCCGATGGCAGCCCGTATCTCACAGAAGGTCGGACAGGAAGAAAATCCTGCCAACTTCCTGCTGATGCACGCCATGGGCCCGAACGTAGCAGGCGTTATCGGTTCTGCGGTAGCAGCCGGTGTATTGATTTCCGTTCTGAAATAATCTTGCGTGAGTGCGTGACCGGCGGAGTGCCTCCGCTGTCAATTCCGCTGTCGTTCGCTGTCGCTCACTCACTTCATACAAGTTCACAACTTCAGTTCCGCAGGCATCCGGGTGCGTGACCGCACAGGACAATTCCGCTGTTACTTAATGCGGATTTGCAACTTGTATTCCGCTGCAATCAGGTGCTGCACCGTCGCTGCCTTTTTCGCATTTCGCCGTCACAAGCCTGACGGCTTGCTTGTGGCTGCTTTCTCTGAAATCGCATATTCAATTTACGCACCCACTTCACCGTGCCTGCTTAATGTGTATTGAGTGTTGATGTTATAAAGAGTCTTCAAACAACGTTTTCGGGGGTGCGTGACCGCACAGGACTATTCCGCTGTCGTTCGCTGACACTCACTCACTTTATACAAATCTGTTCATTCTATTCCGCAGGCGTCCGGCACGGGCAGCGACGATTAGTCGCTGCTCTTTTCGCATTCCGCCGTCGGTGCGTGACCGCACAGGACAATTCCGCTGTTACTTAATGCGGATTTGCAACTTGTATTCCGCTGCAATCAGGTGCTGCACCGTCGCTGCCTTTTTCGCATTTCGCCGTCACAAGCCTGACGGCTTGCTTGTGGCTGCTTTCTCTGAAATCGCATATTCAATTTAAGCACCCACTTCACCGTGCCTGCTTAATGTATATTGAGTGTTGATGTTATAAAGAGTCTTCAAACAACGTTTTCGGGGGTGCGTGACCGCACAGGACGAGTCCGCCCTCGTTCGCTGACACTCACTCACTTCATACAAATCTGCTACTTCAGTTCCGCAGGCGTCAGGGTGCGTGACCGCACAGCCCTATAAAGCCAACAACAAAGTGAAAATCAAGCCGCAGGCGGCTGTAAAATATGACGTATGCGTCAAGGTCAAAGATGCAGCCGGCAAGATTGAGAAGAAGTACTTTGAGCTGACGGTCACAAAGTAAAACGCTTTGTCGACAGCGCTGTACTGCCGCACACAAAAAACAATCCATGAAGTGATACTGAAATCACCGCACAAACCGGTTTTGTGCGGTGACTTTTTTATGTGAAACAGAGGTAATTGCAGGCAAATTAGACGAAAATTCGGCAACACGCTTGATTATTCCGTGCAGAATATTTATAATGAAGAGGAGAATACGGGGAATTTGTATTTGTAAGCAGTATCAGACGGCAGAGCGTAACGCACAGGGAAAGCACGATAAATTGCAAAAGCGGGAAACAGGCTGCCGAAACTGATAGAATCGTACGGATACGAATTTGCCGTGAAAGCAGGTAACGGTAACAAGCAGATAAAGGGAGGCTATTGTATGAAAACGAAAAAGGGCAGAGCAAAAAACAGATGGCTGTCATTGATGTTGACAGCAGTCATCGGACTGAGCAGTGCGGCGGCTGTTGCAGGAGTAATGCCTGTGCTGACAACCGAGGCGGCAACTGTAGGTGCGTCAGTGGCAGGCAATTCATCCTATCTGAGTACCAATGCCATCACCAAGGGGCAGAGCGTTACCATATATGGGGTCAGCAACGCCTCAAAGCCTGTACAGTTTGCTTATTATTACAAAAAAGCTTCTTCCGAAACATGGTCGACCATTAAGGGATACAGCACCACGGCGTCTGTAAAGCTGACGCCGGCAGCAGCAACCAATTATGACATTCTGGTCAACGCCAAAGATCAAACCGGAAAGGTAGTCAAAACACAATTATCGTTAAAGGTGTCGCCTGCGCTGGTGAATCAGAGCAAAATCAGCAAATCGGCGATTCAGAAAGGCAGCAGTGTTACTCTGAGCGGCGCAGCCAAGGGCGGCAGCGGCAGTTACAGCTTTGCTTATTACCGGAGAAAAGCAGGAGCGTCCTCATGGGTAACCATCAGTCAGTACAGCAGCAGTAAAACAGCAAGCTTCAAGCCTGCCTCTGCAGCAGATTACGAGCTGCTGATCAAAGTCAGGGACAGCCACGGCGCCATTGAGAAAAAGACGTTTGCCCTGACAGTCGTGCCGAAACTGGTGAATCAGTCTGTTGTTTCGTCAAACAGCATAGAGCTGGGCGACAGTGTGGCGCTGCGTGGAGCAGCAGAAGGCGGCAGCGGCAGCTACACCTATTCTTATTCCTACAAGACGAACGTTGCACAGACATGGACGGTGCTGAAAAGCTACAGTAAGACAACCGTGCTGAACTGTGGAATGAGCATAGCCGGCAAATTCAATTTTCTGATCAAGGTGAAGGACGAAGCAGGAAACGTATCGTCCAAAACCTTTGACGTAACGGTATCGGATTCATCGTTGGAAAGAAAAGCGGATCTGGTGGTCGGTCAGATCATCACGAAGGATATGACGGAATATGACAAAGCCAAGGCAATTCATGACTGGCTTGTCAAAAACGTGGAATACGACCAGTCCAGTCCGATCAACGAGGCGTCCTATACGGCGGACGGTGTGTTTGACCGCCATATAGCGGTATGTGACGGATATGCAAAGGCGTTTCTGGTGCTGGCAGAGCGCAGCGGACTGGAAGCGCTGCGTGTGACGGGAACAGCCGTCAACGGCTCCGGAAGCACAGAAAATCATGCATGGAATCAGGTGAGAATTGACGGCAAGTGGTACAATGTTGACGTAACGTGGGACGATCCCATTGTTTCGGCGGATTACGGAGATAATATGCGCTATGTATATTTTCTGATTCCTGACAGTGAACTGAACAAGGATCATACGCCGCTGTCGGCGAAGAATGCGTGTACGGCGCCGCAGCCCACAGACAAGCTTCTGCCAGTACTGCTGGAAGAAGAAAGGCGCAGTATACCGACGATGACACAGTGTGCTGATGATACGGAAATTCAACAGGCGGTAGCATCATTCAATGTAAAATTCAACAATACTTTTGTGCTCATCTGCAAGACAGACAGCAGCAATGCGGTGCTGCAGCAGATCGTAACTGACAATATGCCGGGTGGCAGCTATAGTTACAGCTATAACATCAAAGACTGGAAACTGAGTGGATACAAAAAACTGACCATCAAAATCAGGGTGGCATAAAGAATCGGGGGCAGAAAAATGTATGAAGAATTGAAAAGCGTCATAGCCGGCAGCGACAATATCGTGTTTTTCGGAGGAGCAGGTGTTTCTACAGAAAGCGGTATACCGGATTTCCGCAGCGTTGACGGTTTGTATCATCAAAAGTATCAATATCCGCCGGAAATGATTCTGAGCCACAGCTTTTTTATGACGAAAACGGCAGATTTCTATGATTTTTATCGGGAAAAAATGATATGTCCCGACGCAAAGCCGAACAAAGCGCACCTGGCATTGGCAAAGCTGGAGCAGCAGGGAAAGCTGAAAGCGGTAGTAACCCAGAATATTGACGGCTTGCATCAGGCGGCGGGCAGCAAGCGTGTGTATGAGCTTCACGGCTCGGTCATGCGGAATTACTGTATGAAGTGCCGCAGGCAGTACGGTCTGGAAGCGATCACGGAGAGTGAAGGCATACCGAAGTGCCGATGCGGCGGTATCATCAAGCCGGACGTTGTACTGTATGAGGAAGGTCTGGACGATAAAACCGTAAGCGGCGCAGTCAAGGCGATTGCCAAGGCAGACGTACTGATCATTGGAGGCACATCGCTGAACGTATATCCGGCGGCAGGGTTTTTGACCTATTTTGCCGGCAGCAAGATCGTGCTGCTGAACAAGTCGGAAACGTCGTATGACAGCAAGGCGGATATCGTTATCCGGGATCCCATCGGGCAGGTACTCGGAGAGTGCGTCGGTGCGTGACCGCACTGGACGAGTCCGCTGACGTTCGCTGACGCTCACTCACTTCTTACAAATTCAAACTTTAGTTCCGCAGGCATTCGGCACGGGCAGCGACGAACAGTCGCTGCCTTTTTCGCATTCCGCCGTCACAAGCCTGACGGCTTGCTTGTGGCTGTTTCCTCTGAAATCGCATATTCAATTTACGCACCCACTTCACCGTGCCTACTGTGTATATTGAGTGTTGATGTTATAAAGAGTCTTCAAACAACGTTTTCGGGGGTGTCGGGGGGGGCTTTTACGCAAAAGCCCAAAAAAAGATGAAAGAAAAGAAAGTATTGAATGCAAACAGAATGTGAGATTAACACTGAATGCGTCATCAACGTTTTCGGGGGTGTCGGGGGGGCTTTTACGCAAAAGCCCCA
>Ga0256405_10002975_pt1 | contig 36625 bp, 40 predicted proteins | sample RumenRJG_02DNA_FD_189096 | JGI IMG/M metagenome (GOLD analysis project Ga0256405, IMG submission 189096) | Bovine rumen microbial communities from Lethbridge, Alberta, Canada - RJG_02 | ecosystem: Host-associated > Mammals > Digestive system > Stomach > Rumen | place: Canada: Alberta...
GGACTTTTATCGGATTTTAGATCATAAATCACCAATAACAACAAAAAAAGGATTGCAACAAAAAATCATTGCAATCCAATTTGTTTTATGTATTTTTATAAAAAATACATCGTTTTTCAGTGCCCTCTTATTTAGCATCTGTTTTCAGTTTAATGAGTTTGGCAGAAACTGTCGTTTTAAAGACAATTTCTTTACCCTTCTGTTCTACGTTTGTAGAAATAACAGGCTCAATGACGCCATCAGCACCACGTACTTTGGATGCATTGATAAGTTTGTAGATAGCAAAGTTACGAGCCACGCTTTCGGGATCAACTTCTCTAAGAGAAACACGTCCTTCGTCATTACTAAGGAAACCGAAACGAGCAATACCATCGAAATCTACAATACGCCACATGTCAAACTCACTATCATACTTGTAAACAAGTTTGAATTCACCATTCTCTTCCTTAATGGTAATTTGCTCACCTTTCTTCTGTTCAGAATAGAAAACAGTTGCATCGGCAGTAATTGTATTTACAATAGTGAAGTCCGTACCATGTTTGAGGTTAAGTTCGGACAATCCAACCGAATTGATAGTGTTGACCGCTGTGGGGATAATACGTTGTGCAACTTTTCTAGGGCCACCACAAGAGGTCAAAGTAAATGCCGCTGCCACAAAAACGGCAATTGCAAGGAATAATTTGTTTTTTAACATAATAATTTGAATTTAAGATTATTGCCTACTCACTTTTGGCTTTTCGGCTTCCTCCATTATAATTTGATTGTTAGTTATCATGCACATACACAAAAAAGCGCAGACTTCGCTATTGCTCATCTACGCACAAGGACCCTCGAACTGTCCCTCAAGTCAAATAAACAACAATGAAACCTACGCCGATATGACAACGCACCTGTAAAGAAAATACAGGGCGAGTATTATAGTCATACCCGTAGGCGTAACTGTTACTTTGTTTCTGACTTGAGATTTTGCAAAAGTGTTCGAGGCTTTTGTGCGTCAAATACAAAGCGTCAATAAACGCCATTCAATATGTAAAGAACCCACATCCGTCCACCGTGTAAAACGGTACCGGCGTAAATTCGGCTGCAAAATTAATAATAATTTTTGATATGTGCAAATAAAAAGTGAAAATTTCGAAAAAAATCTCTTTCTTTTTCGTTCACAAAGGACACAAAGGTAACAAATTATCCTTTTCTTTAGGTCAACCATACAGCGAAGCAGATCGTTCGAGCAACGCGAGATAAGAATTATCCACAATTGAAGACAATTTCTTTTTAGTTCGTCTAAAATTATCAAAAATTAAGGAAAATTACTTTATCTTCCAAAACAATCCCCAAAAAACTCCTACAATCTCTCTTTTGAGTCTACACCTTATTTATTTGCGCGTACGCGTAAGGGTTAGTGGGCAAAAGATAGATTTGGACAAAAAACTCGTGTTTTTCTTCCAAATGTGGGGTAAAAAGTATAGATTTGGACAAAAAACTCATGTTTTTCTTCCAAATGTGGTGTAAAAAGTATAGATTTGGACAAAAAACTCAAAAAATATTTGGCTGGTTGAAAAAAAAATAGTACCTTTGCAGCGGATTTTAAAACAATGTAGTATGGAAAACTTGATTGGACGTCAGCTGGAGATAGCCGAACTGCAAAGAGCCTTGGATTCGAAGCGTTCGGAGTTGGTTATCTTATATGGTCGTAGGCGCGTGGGCAAAACATTCTTGGTACGCAGCTTTTGTAAAGATACGTATAGTTTCCATTTTGTGGGTGCTCATAAGCAGCCCATCAAATCCCAATTGGCTAACTTTCGGGATGCTTTGATGGAGTGTCATCCGGATGCGGAAGTGCCCGAACTGCAAAACTGGCATGATGCTTTTCGACAATTAGCAAACTACTTAGAGCAATGTAAAGATGAGCGCAAGGTGGTTTTCTTTGACGAGATGCCGTGGATAGACACACAAAAGAGCGATTTTGTCAGTGAGTTGGAGTATTTCTGGTCCAGTTGGGTGCAAAACAGAGATGATATCGTGTTTATCGCTTGTGGCAGTGCGACTACTTGGATGAAGGAGAAACTGGAAGACAATCAAGGCGGATTGCATAATCGCATCACTCATCGGATCTATTTACGTCCGTTCTACTTGAACGAGTGCAAGCAGTATTTGCAAGCCAATGGGTTTCATTGGGACGACTACCAGATTTTGCAGTTCTACATGATTTTCGGCGGTGTGCCATACTACATGAGTTTGCTTCGCCCGCAACTAAGTTTAGTAGAGAACGTAGATGCGTTAATTTTCCGCAGAGGTGGAGACTTGAGCGATGAGTTCAAGGAACTCTATAATGCACTATTTAAGAAGGCAGACAAGTATATCCGTATTGTGCAGTTATTGTCCACCAAACGGGAAGGTTTTACGAAGACAGAGATTTCGGATATGACCGGTTTTTCAGGCGGCGGACTAACTAAGATCTTAGAGAATCTGGAGCGGTGTGATTTTGTAGTATCCTATGCTCAATTTGGTAATAAAACGAAACAGACCTTATATCGGCTGTGCGATTTCTATACCTTGTTTTATTTTAGTTACGTCAAAGATAACCGTTCCAAAGACGAGCAATATTGGCTGCACCATTTCCAAGACAGGAGTGTAGAAAGTTGGGAGGGCTTTACGTTTGAGGAGATTTGTCTGCGACACCTTCCGCAGATTAAACGCGGGTTAGGCATATCAGGCATGGCAACAGAGGCGTCCTCTTGGCGATTTGTTGCCGGCAAGAACGATCCGCGTAAAGGCGCACAGGTGGATCTGGTCATTTCGCGTGCGGATAAGATGATTCACCTATGCGAGATGAAGTTCTCCGCTATACCTTATACCATTAAGAAAGATTATGCCGAACGCCTCATCCAACGCAAGCAGTTGTTTATGGAGGAGAATGATATCAGCCGAGGCGTTGTGTTGACATTTGTTACTCCATATGGATTGAAAGAAGGACTTCACACATCGCTTGTTCATTCCTCGCTGTCTGCTAATGATTTATTTCAACCGGCAGTGTAACAAACTTTTGATAAATATATTTAACATTATGAATAGATATACATTTGGGAAGATTTGCAAATTCTTCTTTCACCTGCACTACGATATACAGGTGACAGGAGAGGAGTTATTGAGGGACAAGAAGATCCATCTCGTCATGCCGAACCATACGGCATACATAGATCCGTTGATTTTATTCAGCGAAGAATGGTGGTTGCCTATTCGTCCGATGACGGATGAGCTGTTTATGCGTCATTGGTTATACGGACGGGTACTGCGGATGGCGGATGCTATCGAAGTGCCGGACTTGCAGAAGAGCGCGATGAGCCGTGAGGAAGGAGTCGCTGCCGCAAGTCAGTTGAGCCGGATTGCTATTGACAGTTTGGCAGAAGGCAAAGAGCTTTGTTTCTACCCTTCCGGGCACGTGAAAACGGTGGATAAAGAGATCATCGGTAACCGCCGTATGGCATATGAAGTATGCCGTGAGTTGCCCGCAGGCGTGCGCGTGATCCTATGTAGAATGCGCGGGTTAGAGAGCAGCCGTTTCTCGAAGCTCAAACCCAAGAAATGGAAATGGAGACGCACGGTGACCTTGCATTTCGAAGACCATACGGACGATGTGCTCCAATGGGCTCAGGCCTTAGACAGACGGGCTTTTAATGCGAAACTCGAGGAATGGTACAACAAAAGTCGTTAGTCGTTAGTCGTTGGTCGTTAGTCGTTAGTCGATTGACAAAAGGCCAAAGGCTAAAGGAGAAATGGAAAGGGACTGCCAAAATGGCAGTTCTTTTTTGTTTGGCGCGAGGTTTGTAGTATCTTAAATGTACAATGTACAATGAACAATGAACAAAGCGTCTTAGTGACTTAGGTACAAAACATAAAGAACCGCATGTATTCTAAAAGTTTGAACCATGCTCCAAAAGCCCTTTGTAAATTATAAATTGTAAATTGTAAATTTTGAAATATGAATTATTAACAAAACTATAATAACTATGAACGCAACGAATCAAAACAATCAAAACGAAAACCTCAAGAAGTTCGCAATCAATCTTTGCGAGCGAGCAAAAGAGGGCAAATTAGATCCGGTCATCGGACGTGATGACGAGATCAGGCGGGTTCTGCAGATCCTTAGCCGAAGAACGAAAAACAACCCTATTCTGATTGGTGAACCGGGTGTGGGTAAGACTGCCATTGCGGAAGGTCTGGCACATCGTATCGTGCGCGGCGACGTACCGGAGAACCTGAAGAAGAAACAGATCTACTCCCTCGATATGGGTGCGCTGATTGCCGGCGCTAAGTACCAAGGTGAGTTCGAGGAACGACTCAAAGGCGTCGTCAACGAAGTGGTAGCAGCTGCGGGTGAGATCATCCTGTTCATCGATGAGATACACACCTTGGTCGGTGCCGGTAAGAGTTCCGGCGCGATGGACGCAGCGAACATCCTGAAGCCTGCCTTGGCACGTGGTGACCTGCGGGCGATCGGTGCTACTACGCTCGATGAGTATCAGAAGTATTTTGAGACCGATAAAGCCTTGGAGCGTCGATTCCAGAAAGTGATGGTCGATGAGCCGGATGAGGCAGCAACGATCTCTATCCTTCGTGGTCTGAAAGAGCGTTATGAGACCCACCACAAAGTGCGTATCAAGGATGACGCTATCATCTCCGCCGTGACCCTTTCTGCCCGATATATCACCGACCGTTTCTTGCCGGACAAGGCGATTGACCTGATCGATGAAGCCGCTGCCAAACTGCGTCTGGAAGTGGACTCCAAGCCGGAAGAGATAGACTCTCTCGACCGTCAGATCAAACAATTGGAGATCGAGCGCGAGGCCATCAAACGCGAGAAGAACGAAGCCAAGCTTAACGAGATCGAGAAACAGCTCAAAGACCTCAAAGCCAAATCCGATGAGCTCAACGCGCGTTGGAACAAGGAGAAAGGTTATGTAGCTACTATCCAGAACGAGAAAGCGCGTATCGAGACCCTCAAACATCAGGCAGAGGTAGCCGAACGCGAAGGCGATTACGGCAAGGTAGCGGAGATCCGTTACAGCCAGATCCCTGCATCGGAAGCGAACATCAAAGCTGCGCAAGACACCTTGCATCAATTGGGCACCGAGTCCCTCATTAAAGAGGAAGTCGATGAAGACGATATCGCTGAGGTAGTAGCTCGTTGGACAGGTATTCCGGTAGCGAAGATGATGCAGTCGGAACGCGATAAGCTGCTTCATCTGGAGGAAGAGCTGCACAAACGTGTCATCGGTCAGAACGAGGCTATCGAAGCTGTCAGCGACGCTATCCGTCGTAGCCGTGCAGGACTCCAAGACCCGAAACGTCCTATCGGCAGTTTCATCTTCTTGGGTACAACCGGTGTCGGTAAGACCGAGTTGGCGAAAGCGCTCGCGGACTACCTCTTCGACGACGAGAACATGATGACCCGTATCGATATGTCCGAGTACCAGGAGAAGTTCAGTGCGACCCGACTCATCGGTGCGCCTCCGGGATACGTGGGTTACGATGAAGGCGGTCAGTTGACCGAAGCGATCCGTAGAAAACCATACTCGGTTGTCCTCTTCGATGAGATCGAGAAAGCGCATCCGGATGTGTTCAACGTCCTGCTCCAAGTGCTTGATGACGGACGTCTGACGGATAACAAAGGCCGTTTGGTCAACTTCAAAAACACCTTGATTATCATGACCTCCAACCTCACGGAAGAGCAACTCCGTGCACAAGTCCGCCCTGAGTTCATCAACCGTATCGACGAGATCATCCACTTCAGCGAACTGACCGAATCGGACATCAAAGCGGTAGTGGGTCTGCAAGTGAGCCGCATCCACAAGATGCTCGAAGCCCAAGGTATCGACCTGCGTGTCACGGACGATGCAATCAACTACATCGCCAAAGAAGGGTACGATCCGCAGTTTGGTGCACGTCCTGTCAAGAGAGCGCTCCAACGGTTAGTACTCAACGAGTTGAGTAAGCAGATCATCGGCGGTAAGGTCGATAGCCGCAAACCGGTCATCGTCGAACTCCGTGACGGCGAACTCAAGTTCCGGAACTAACGGTTCTTGAGGATGATCCAGATGATCACCGGAGCACCGAAGAGCGCAGAAACGGTGGAGACAGGCAAGGGGTAGATGAAGAGCGAGCACAACAGATCGCAGACCAGCAAGAGGCAAGCACCGATAAGTGCTGAAGCCGGAAGGGTGATGCGATGATTAGAAGTTCCGAAGATACCCCTTGCTATATGCGGCACCGCCACACCGATAAAGGCAATCGGTCCGCAGAAAGCGGTGACACCACCGGCTAAAAGACCCGTAGCCAAGACGATATAGAGCCGCGTGCGCTCAACATGAATGCCTAAGCCCCTAGCGTAATCTTCTCCCAAAAGAAGACCGTTCAGGGGCTTAAGTGCCAATAAGGTGAAGAGCGTACCCGCCACCAGAACAGGCACTAACATCTGCATGTCACTCCACCCCACACTACTGAGCGAGCCGAGCGTCCAGACGATGAAGAGTTTGAGAGCATCGGGGTTCGCGAAGTTCTGTAAGAGAGAGACCAGCGCTCCGGCAATAGAGCCGAACATCAAACCCACAATCAGCAGGCTCACATTACTCGTCACGCGTTTGCTTACCGCCAAGACGAGCAGCAAGACCAAGGTAGCACCGATGACGGCGGCGAAGGGCAAGCCTATAGTTGAAAGTTCTCTGCCCAAGGGCACGATCTGAAGGTATGGAAAGTTGAAAGTTGAAAGGACACCTCCTATCATCGTCAGAAGCGCGACACCGAGGCTTGCGCCGGAAGAGATACCAAGGGTATATGGTCCGGCAAGGGGATTACGGAAGAGGGTCTGCATCATCAGACCGGAGACAGACAGAGCAGCTCCCGCCAAGATAGCGGTCAGCGCTTTAGGGAAACGAATCGCATGAACGATCTGCTGCTCCATCGGATTGAGGTCGCCAAAAGGCCAAAGCCAAATAGTGCCGCTACAGACATCCAAACCGAAAAGAAGCACCAAAAATACCCCTAAAAAGCCAAATATATACAGATTTTTACTCATTTCGGGCACAAAGGTACACTTTTTTTTGCATATTTCCAAAAAAAGCAGTAATTTTGTGCGTTTTTTTGAAAAAAAGTTATGAGCGTACATGTACAAAATACCCGAATGACGACATCCAAACTGCGTCAGATGAAGGCAAACGGCGAGAAGATCGCCATGTTAACGAGTTATGATTTCACCCTTGCTTCGCTTGTGGACGAGGCGGGTGTGGATATGATCCTTGTGGGCGACAGTGCCAGCAATGTAGTATGCGGCAATTCGTACACGCTGCCTATTACCGTGGATGAGATGATATTCCTGACCAAGGGAGTAGTCCGCGCAGCGCAACACTCTTTGGTAGTTTGCGACATGCCTTTCGGCAGTTACCAAGTGAGCGAAGAAGAGGCGGTGCGCAATGCCATTAAGATTCTAAAAGAGAGCGGTTGCGATGCGGTTAAGCTCGAAGGCGGTGAGGAGATCCTGCCTGCTATCCGTCATATGATCCAAGCCGGAGTGCCGGTGATGGGTCACTTAGGATTAACCCCGCAAAGCGTGAACCAGTTCGGCGGCTACGGGCTGCGTGCCAAAGAAGAAGCCGAAGCTGAGAAACTGCTGCACGATGCAAAACTGTTAGACGAAGCCGGATGTTTCTCCATCGTCTTGGAGAAGATCCCTGCGGCGTTGGCAAAAAGAGTAACGGAAGCGGTGACCTGCCCTGTGATCGGCATCGGAGCCGGTAACGGTTGTGACGGTCAGGTGCTCGTGCTGCACGACATGCTCGGACTCAACCAAGGCTTCAAACCTAAGTTCCTTCGTCATTTTGCATCCCTTGGCGTACAGGTGAAAGAGGCGGTGGAGAACTACGTAGAAGCCGTAAAAGACAGTAGCTTCCCTTCGGCTGAGGAAAGCTACTGAAAAGTCGTTAGTCGATGGTCGTTGGTCGTTAGTCGATGGTCGTTAGTCGATGGTCGATGGACAGATTTTAGAGGGCTGCGAGTTCGTAGCCTTCTTTTTGTAACCATTCTATCGCTTTCGGGAGAACTTCCAACATCCTTTCGTTTGACTTAATGGAGTCATGGAAATTGATGAGCGAACCCGGGCGGGTCTGACGCTTGATCTGGTCGAACATCTCTTCAGGCGTACGACTCTTATTATAATCGCGCGTGAGGACATCCCAAAGATAGATAGTATATCCTCTGTTGACCAAAGCCTTGCGTTGCCACCACCATGTTCGGCCATATGGCGGACGGAAAATCTTACGCCGGTTAACCGGAGCACAGGGCTGACGGTTAACCACCTCTTCCCATTTTTCTACATTCTCCAGATAGGTCTTCGTGCGGAAATTCCAACCCTTCATATGGTTATAGGTGTGGTTCGCAATGGAGTGTCCTCCTGCTACTACCTGCGCAAAGATATCCGGGTGTTTGTCTATATTCTCACCGACCATGAAAAAGGTTGCCTTGACGTTATAGCGCGCCAAGATCTCCAGCACTTTCGGTGTCACCTCGGGTATAGGTCCATCATCAAAGGTGAGATACACCGCTGTACCCGTACGGCATACACCGCACGGATACAGACGCTGCAATAGATTCTTGATTGCTCCCATTACCATGCCAATGAAGATGCGCCAAGGATAGCGGCATCGCTGTCTTTAAGAACCGAGATGGAAACAGGGATCTTACCCTTCCAGATCGGCATAAGGTTCTCGTCCAGCGCCTCACGGATCGGATCCATGATCCAATGACCCGATTTCGTCAGACCACCGAAGAGGATGATTGCCTCCGGGCTTGAGAAATGCACATAATCAGCGAGTTTCTCACCCAGCAGATGACCCGTGTAATCGAAGATCTCCTTAGCTACGAGGTCGCCTTTCTCTGCGGCATCGAACACATCCTTGGAGGTAATATGGTCAATATCTGCCACTTGACGGAGAAGCGTCGGTTGTGTAGTGGAAGTGACGATCTCTTTTGCCGTACGAGCCACACCGGTAGCGGAAGCATACGCTTCGATACAACCTTTCTGACCGCAACCGCAGAGACGACCGTTACCCGAATGATCGACCTTGCAGTGACCTAACTCACCGGCAAAACCATCGTGACCATAGAGCAGTTTGCCATCAATGACGATACCCGAACCAACACCGGTACCGAGGGTGATGACGATGAAGTTCTTCATGCCGCGTGCCGAGCCGTAGATCATCTCGCCCTGAGCCGCAGCGTTGGCATCATTCGTAATGGTGCATTTCACGCCCATACGTTCGCTGATGAGTTTAGCGAAAGGCACAACACCTTTCCACGGGAGGTTCGGAGCCTGCTCAATGCAGCCGGAATAGAAATTAGCGTTCGGAGCACCGCAGCCGACACCCACGATATCTGCCATGGTCAGCCCTTCGTCTGTCACCAACTGTTTCAAACCAGCACACAACACATCGCAGTAGTTGTCGATATCCGGATACTGCTGTGTGGGAATAGAATTACTACGAAGAACTTTACCTTCTTCATTTACCAAACCGAACTTAGTGCCTGTACCGCCTAAGTCAATGCCTAATGCATACTTTTTCATACTATTAAATTTAAATTAAAAATTACGAATTAAGAATTAGTCCACCTTAATGTCCGTATTGACATTCTTGCTACCCCAGATAGCGTAGAAGAGGATATACGCTACGCCGATGATGGGCACGATATAACTCAACAAACAATCATGTGCTGCGATAGCACTCTGAATCTGGGGAACTACTCCACCGCCGAATACCATCATCATAAATATACCACTTGCTTTGGCGGTGTATTTACCTAATCCTTCGGTAGCCATGTTGAAGATCGAACCCCACATAACCGAAGTGCAAAGACCGCAAAGCACTAAGAGCGTAGCCGCCAACGGGATGTCGATTATTTCGCCCTTGATCAGTGTTTTAGACATTATCTCATCGCCAAAGAGCATAGCCGAAGCCATCAGTGCGATCGCTACACTCGCTACACTAATGACCATCGTACGGCTACTTACCTTACCGCCGATAGCAGAGCCGATGAATCGACCCACTAACATCAATATCCAGTAACGTCCTGCAATCAGACCGGCAGCTGCAAATCCCACTTTAGGAGTCAGATAACTGATGAGCGTAGCCGGGATACCCACTTCTACACCGACATAGAAGAAGATAGCTATCACACCAAGCGTCAGATGGCGGAATTTCCATGGGCTGTGCTCATAGATCACCTGATCACCCATTTTCTGCGGTTCTGCAATAGGCGTCAGGCGGATCACCAGATAGATCACAGCAAAGACTGCCATCGCGATATAGAGCATAATATTCACATCGTCAATCTCTTTGCCTGCCAGCGAATCACCGATAATAGCACCGACCAGCATAGGCGTCAAGGCACCCGAGAACGAGTTCAGTGTACCGCCGATCATATTCAACTGATTACCACGGTTTCCACCGCCACCTAATAGGTTCAGCATCGGGTTCACCACCGTATTGAGCATACAAACGCAGAATCCTCCTAATAATGCACCGAACAGATAGACATAGAAACTATCAAACACACCGCTTAACCATTGTACAGCGATGCCGATGAAACCCGTAAAAATAGCGAATAAGGCGGTACGTTTATAACCGTACTTACTGAGGATGTTTCCTGCGGGAATACCCATGATCAGGTACGCCAAGAAATTAAACAAGTTACCCAACATGCCCATACGTTCTGCCACAGCAGGATCCGCAAACGATGCTCCCCAGATCTTACCCACAGGAGCCGCAAGGTTGGTCACAAACGAGATCATTGCGTAGAGAAACATCATCGCAACGATCGTAATGATTTTCAAAGAATTGTTGTTTTTCATATTTGTTAAATTAAAATTAAAAATTCAAAATTAAAGACTGCGTGCGAGGAAGCGAAGGATACGCTCATGCATATGAGGCGCATTATTGCCTTTGCGCAGATGATGGTTGTCATCGGGATAGAGCTGCATCTCGAATTGCTTGTCCGCACGCACGAGTGCGTCTATATATTGCATCGTGTGCTGTACATGCACATTATCGTCCGCCGTTCCGTGAATGATCAGCACGTTGCCGTTCAAATCCGCTGCTTTGTTGAGAAGCGAAGCCTCTTCGTAGCCCTTTGGGTTGACTTGCGGACGACGCATATAACGCTCTGTGTAAGCGCTGTCATACAGTTTCCAATCCGTCACAGGTGCGATAGCGATACCCGCTTTGAAAGGATGATTCTTCTGCGACATCGTATAGAGGGTTTGGTAACCGCCGTAACTCCAACCGAGTATCGCCATACGGTCACCGTCTATCTCTTTCCGTTTGGAGATGTACATAGCCGCAGCAATCAGATCCTCCGCCTCTTTCTGACCAAGCGACATATAAGTCTCGTTTCTCCACGCCCGACCACGGCAATCCGATCCTCGTGTATCCACGATGAGCACCGCATATCCGGCATCCACCAAAGCATATTCGAATCGCTTACGCCAACGGTTGAGTACACGCTGACTCTGCGGTCCGCTGTAGTGCATGACGACTAAGGGGATTTGAGATTTGTCATTTGGAATCATCAGCATTGCCTCTAAGTCTTGGCCTTGGGCATTGGGGATTTTGAGAAGTTGCGGTTCGGGCAGTTTATTGGCTTGCCAAGCTGCCTTGACCTCTGCATTGTCCTCTATAATGGACCATTTGTCCTTGGTGGACAAGATATATTCATTGGGGGTGTCGAACGACTGATGGCATAAGATAGAACTGTTGCAGTCCTTCGCAAAACGGGCAGACCAGATACCATCTTCCTTGGAGACCTGTGTAATGGTATTTTTCTTCAGGCTGAGTCCGTATATATGCCGTGTAGAAGGCGTCGGAGCGGCTTGATAGAAGAGGATCTGGGTCTTCTCGTTCACGCCGTACAACGCCGTTACGTCTATCTCATCCGGCGTCAAAGCACGCAGTTGGATACCGTCTTTTCCATATAAATACGCGCGTCTCCAACCCTCCTGCTCACTGAGGACGATAACCCTTCCGTCGGTTAACCACTGCCACTGATCGAAGAGCGAGTAGTCCACGAAGTATTTCTTGCTCTCCTCGTGATACCAAAGGTTCGAGACGGTTGATTTGGCATTGCAGCTGAGCACGTCCATCTTCGTCTGGTCTCGGTTCACGCGCAGGACGAACAAAGTGCTCTCGTTATACCATTTGAGACGCGGGAAATAGAAGTCCTTGTCGCTGGTCGTTGATCGTTGGTCGTTGGTCACCTGCATCGTAAGGATCCCTTTGGTAGCTACATCATAGACGCAGACCGATGCTTTCGCATTCTGGCAACCGGCTTTCGGATAGCGCAGGCTCTCCAAGGTCGGATATTGAGTATCAGCATACACTTCCCATGAGAAACTTGGCACCTCGGTCTCGTTGAGCCGAACGAATGCCAGTTGTTTGGAATCGGGACTCCAAGCGAAGAGAGCGGTTGTACCAAACTCCTCTTCGTACAACCAATCAGACACACCGCTGATGATATCGGTGTTCTCGTCTTTGGAGACCGCCACCTCGGTACCGAAATCGAGTTTATGGATATAGAGGTTGTTGTCCTTGGCAAACGCCACGTACCTTCCGTTAGGCGACATCACCGCGTCACGCACCTTGACTTCTGCTCCGAATATGCCTTCGCCCAAACGCTTACGTGTATGACGCATGGTATCATAAACGAACCAATCCGCCACTTCGGAATGACGAAAGATCTTCTGTTCGTTCTCTTTCTCCAGACGGTAGCGACCTTTGGGAGTCAAGGAAGGATTATAACTCGCCAAGATACTATCCTGCTCTGCTTCACTAAGCGTTTTGGCGTTATAGTCGCCGCTGAGTATTCCGGTTAAAACCGATAGTATAATTACCAATAATTTCATATGCTAAACTACAAATAATCAATCATTTATTTTCGACCCCATGATCGTATAAGTCTCTCCGTTGAGGAGGATCAACACTTGTCCGTTACGAAGTATTTTTCGGGTTTTCCCTTCTGAGGAAGAAATAGACTCCGTTCCCATGAGCCGCTCGGGATGACAACTATACCGCAAAGCTCCGCGTCGGTGCGAAGGCAGCAAAGCCATCGGAGAAGCCATCGGGTTAGCTTGCAGCAAACCGGCGTAGTAATTTTCATGACCGTCAAAGATATGCAACCACAAGACATAGTTTTTCCCATTGATGAACGTATAAAACAAGGTTTCATCCCCTTGATGGTACACTAACCATGGACTCGGTTTTATCGCCATCTTGGTTTCCGCATAGCCAATCGGATTACCTGTTTTGGAATGCGTAATATAAGCAGTGTCCGGCGAAGCAAACGATATCGTATAGTATTGATTTTCATCATGTACGTCCGTTATACTCCAAGACATTTTGCCGCTCTCAGCATCCGGAACGCCATTGAGCGAGATATCAAAGGCTCTATTCACATACAGGTACTCTCCGTCCACCAGATCCGTCACATAGGCTCTATCCGGGGTATCATTATAGAAGTACACCGCCCACAGCGTGCAGTTCTCTTCGGGATAGAACATCTCATACGCTTTGTACAAATGCGGCCTCTGATCCAACTCCTCAAACTCTGTTTCACTCCACCCCACGAACTGCCATCGACCTTGATTCTCCATCCTCGGCAGAAGCACTCCCGATCCGCCTGTCCCTTCGCGCAAAGTGTCCATAGGCGTAGCACCGCTCATGAGCGTCACGGACTTAGCAGGTGAATCGCCGTACGTAACGACATATTTTTCGATATGAAGCGAGTTAGCGGTTCCGATCAGTTGGATCGTCAGGCTATAGACATTCGCTACACTGCCGGAAACCAACGTAATAGCGTGATAATTCTGACTATCATACGCGCCTGTCCAATCCTTGAAAGTGCCGGATTTCTGCCCCACGGTATATCCGTTCGCGCGAACCTCAAAATTACCGGCTCCACCGCTGGCATTAGACCGCACATGAGCCACTACTTTCTCTACCGCAATACCGCCCAATTCAGTCAGCATCAATGCCGCTACATCATCTTTCCGCACATCGCCTTTCTGATAGCTGTTGCTATACTCCACCTCCATATTAGAAGGCGTAGCACCATCTACCGACACTTTGGTTTTAGTCTGTACGGTAAAACTCATGACGGACAATAATATAAGCAACAGCTTCATGTATTCACACAATTTTGCGTGCAAAATTACAAAAAAAAATTGACATACGCAAGCAAATTCGTATTTTTGTAAAAAAAAATTTATGCACTTTTTCGCATTTTTTCTTGCATATATGCAAAAAAAGCAGTATCTTTGCTCACTTTTTGTTTTTGATAACAAATAATCATAAGAGTAAAATGCATATGAAAAAGATAATAATGATAGCGCTCTCAGCTTTGATTCTGATGCCAATGATGGCTCAGGAGGTTAGCAAAGAGAGCAAGAAAGAAGCGGTGAAAAGCCACCTCAAACAGCATTTCAAGCCGTACGGATTTATCCGCAACTTTTTCACGTTTGACTCGCGGGAATCGATGTCCGGTACGGGTGATTTGTATAACTATCAGCCCAAAGATGAGAACTGGAATAAAACCGATGATCCGGAATTACGTCAGGATCTGAATGCTATCTCCACGTTCCGTTTTCTCACTCTCACGACTCGTGTGGGTCTGAATATCGTGGGTTATAAATGGCGCAACACAGAGTTTGGCGCTAATATTGAAGCGGATTTCTATTCCGGTTTGAGTACCAAAGGCTCGGGTTCACACGCTGTTTCCGGCACTGCACAGTTTCGTCTTCGTCACGCATATTTGACTTTAGCATGGGATAGCTTGCGTATGAATAATAAGGATTACGCGCGCGTAGAGCTGTTGATGGGTCAGGCTTGGCATCCTATGGCAGCCGATTTAAGCGATGTTATTGCGCTTAACTCAGGTGCTCCGTTCGGTCCTTTCTCGCGTACGCCGCAAGTGAAGATGGATGCCCGTTTGGGTAATCTGTTTACGCTTACGGGTGCTCTCATTTGGCAGATGCAATACTGCTCCATCGGTCCCGACGGACAATCGGCAGAGTATATCGGTTATAGCAAAACGCCGGAGGCATATTTAGGTCTGAGTTTCCACCACAAAGGCTGGTTAGTACGTGCCGGAGCGGATGTGCTGAGTATCAAGCCGCGTCATATTGGAAAAGTAATACCAACGCCCGGAGATACAGTTGCAGTAAAAGTTTCCGACCGCCTTACGACCGTTTCTCCGTTCGTGTATTTGCAGTACAAGAAAGGCGAGTTCTCCATCAAAGCGAAGTCCATCTTTGCCGAGTCCGGAGAGCATATGAATATGAACGGCGGTTACGGTGTGAGCGACGTGAAGAGTGACGGTTCTTGGGCATATACCCCGACACGCACTTCATCGTCTTGGATCAGTATTGTGTATGGCGGCAAAGTCGGAGCGCAGGAAGACAAACATCCGCAGAAGTTACAGGGAATTCTTTTTGCCGGTTACGTTCGTAATTTCGGAACGAAAGAAGAGCTTGCGACCAAAGCGAACGGTTCGCTTGTCGGTTACTTCTATCCGCGTGCATCGAATACGTACCGGATGTTCCGTGTAACACCGACTCTGCTGTATACCATCGGTAAGTTCCAGATCGGCTGCGAGTACGAAGTGACTTCTGTTCATTACGGCGATGCAAGCAAAGGTCTCAATGCCCATGGTTTGGCAGACCAAGGTCTCCACTGGGTCACGAACCACCGCGTCCAGCTCATGATGAAATACAACTTCTAACAAGCGCCCCAACTGGGCGTTTGTTTTTTGTAAATATGGGGTATTTTAAACCCAAAATAATAAAAACTTACCTCAAAATCATAAAAAAAGCAATTTTTATGCATTTTTTTGTCGAAATATTTGGTAGTATCAACAAAAATGACTATTTTTGTGCGCAATTTCAATGAAACGGAGGAAGCCGAAAAGCCGATTAAAGTGAGTAGGCCATACAAACTAACTCTATTACTTTATGAGAAAAACATCTCTACTTCTTGTTGCGCTGATGAGTGTTAGCGTAGCATTTGCTCAAATTTCTACAGGTGAGCCTAACTCGTCGGTAATTCCGCGTACAGGTAACCGTCCGCAAGCTGGTGATTTCGGAATGTACCTCGGTGTATCCGTAACCCAGATCATGGACTTGGTTGAGTTGAACAAAGATGAACCCTTCAAGAACAACATCTTCTGGGCGCTTCCTATGATTAACCTCAAGTATTACTTCACGGACAAATGGGAAGGCCGTCTTGGTTTCCAGTTTGCATGTAAGAATGAGAACAGCCGTCTCAAAGACGACAATCTCGATTACAGCCATGTAAGAGACATCAACTACACCCGTTTCCTGCCGGGCTGCGCCTATCACTTCAATCCTATTAACGTGCTGGATGTATATTTAGGAGCTCAGATGCCTATCGGATTTAATATCGACGCTGAAAAAACGAAAAACGGTACCTTGACTACCAAAACGACCAACAACAAGTTCGTCATCGGTGGTGGTATCTTCCTCGGTTTGCAGTTCTTTGTTGCAGATCTTCCGTTCGCTATCGGTTTTGAGGGCGGTTACTCCGGTCAAGCAAGCTTCAGCGCAGGACAGAAAACAAAGATTAACAACGACGGTAACAAGCAGACCAGCGTTACTATTGACGGTAGAACAGCTACTGACCCCTCCAAAGCCAGCCATATAGAAGCTACTTGGGGCGCTGATGCAGCTATCACGTTCACCTATTATTTCCGCAAGTAATTAACGTCTAATTTTTATCGATTATGAAACAACGCATATTACTACCTGTACTGCTTTTGATAGCAGTGATAGGCACTTCGTGCGTCAGCCAGCATAATGTAGAGCGAAACTACTCCGACCTCAGACCGGATGTAGTTCGTCTGGAATTGACAATGGACGACTACCAATATATGGGTGACGTGAATATCGAGGTGGAATACAAGACATACTTAGGAATCTTCTCGAAGATTCTGACGGTCAACGGAGAGAAGTATGACCCGCGTTTCTACCATAAAACGAATATCGCTTTCCGCCGGAAAGTGAAACTGGGCAAACTGAAATTGGCATTGCACAAAGTGTTAGAGCTTTATCCCAATGCGGATTACATCATCCCCGCTTCTTTCAACGACCAAGTGGAGCATATGATGGGAGGTCGTATTCACAAACGTACTATGACCCTCAAAGTATATGCTATCAACAAGGTTTCGGCAACTCAAGCAGAACAAAAGCACCAAGCCGAGGTTCAGGCATTGGATAACAAGAATGCAGCACTTAACCAACAGGTTGAAGCGTTGCAGGCAGAGTTGAATGCGACGAAAGAGGCTCTGGAGAAAGCTGAGTTGGAAGCACGTATCAACGAGCAAAAGAACAATAAAAACCGCCGTCGTTAATAACGCATGAGAAAAACTCTTTTGATTCTATTGTCAGCGCTTAGTCTGATCGCCTGCAATAAACAGTCCGAATTGGTGACTATTATGCGCATTGATAATGTGGATTGGCAGAAGGCACCTGTTGCATCAGGTGCCGTTCTGCACGTCACAGTCCTTGCTGAAGCAAAGTCTTCTCCTATACAGCGTATCGTCATCTCATCCGAGGACGTTGAATATAAAAACAAAGACGTCTTAGACAGTACGCTTGCTTGGCCGTTAAAAAACGTCAACATGAGTTGGTATTACGCGCTGCCGTACTATCAGGACACCACCAAGGTCGTTCTCACAGCACGGTCATTTGACGGGTCAGGAAACATGATGTCCTACTCTATCACAATGCTGGTGGCACCCGGAGAAGAGAAACTGCGTACATTGGATAATATGACTTTGTATTCCGCAGCTTCTGTGGGCAAATCCGCGTTCTCGTTAGAGACCTTACAACCGGTATATCTGAACAAGGATTCAGCTACCGTCGCATTCTATGATGTCTTGGATAAGACGTTACAAGCGCCTTCCTGCATATGGCATTCCGAGTCCGGACTGCTGTTCTCACGCACCGAAGGGTTTAACTTCTCCGAAGCAACCGTTCAGGGTCTGGAGAATGTATGGCCTAATCTGATGAAGTCATCCACCATCAAAGATCTGAAAGCGGACGATGTGCTGATGATCGGTAAAGGGGACAAGGCGATAGGTGCCATCAAGATTCTGCAAATCATTGACGAGCAGGGAACAGATATGGACCGCTATATTTTCTCCCTCAAGATTCGCCCGAATTACAAAGAGGAGGAAAAAGACAAGGACAAAGAGTAACACTCTCCAATATCTACATAAAAAGCCAAGCGTGAATGCTTGGCTTTTTAAGTTGCCGAACCAGGACTCGAACCCAGACAGACAGAACCAGAATCTGTAGTGCTACCATTACACAATTCGGCAAAATTTAATGAACAATGTATATCGCTTATGAAACACAATTCACATCGTTTTTCAAAAGCGGGTGCAAAGGTACTGCTTTTTTTTTATATATCCAAATATTTTTGCAAAAAAATGCAAAAAAAATCACTTTTTTAGTTTTTTATGGCATTGTTGGACGTACATATGCGTTGCTTTACGTATCCAGCAGTACTTCCATTCGGGTTTTCGGAACAGTTTCTCAGCACGCTCAAACCACGCTAAAGCATCCTTTTTGCTGCCAAAGGGTTTGGGGGCATAAAAGAGGCAAGTACCATAGTAAGAGAGAACCAGCGGATCATTGGGCGCCATTTTGGTGGCATCCTTTGCCAGAGACATCGCCTTAATGGGATGAATAGACTCATGCAAACGAAGTTCAAACACATAGACCGCAGAGAGGTACATCTCGTAGTGCCCTTTGGGCAGTTGGGATTTGAGTTGTGAGATGTGCGATTTGAACTGCTGGACGTAGCGTTTGGCTTCCGGCAGGAGAGCTTCTTTGCCTTCTTTCTTTGCCTCCGCAACTATATAGCCGCAGTAACCGTATTCGTACACCAGATCCTTTGTTCCTTGTACTTTGTCCCCTTGTACCTTATCTATATATGTTTTCCAAACCGTCATGTCTTCCCGTTGATAAGCATCGAATAATTCCCTATCCGCCGAAAAATCTTGGGCGGATAGGGAAATACTCATTGCCATAAGGAGAAACAAAACGCTCCTTTGTACATTGTACATTGTCCCTTTGTACATTATTTTTTGCCGCGCTCCAAGAGCAAGGTGCGGGTCGGTTGATCGCAGACCTCGGTCGGACCATAGTACTGGATCGGACCCGGATAGATGTAACTGGTGTTCGCGTCAGCCCACTCTGCCCGATGTGCCTGCAGGTACTTGAAGGGCGCACCGTCGAGCTCTACAAGGGCTTTCTGGATAACCGGTTTCATCTTACCGTTACGCTTCTCCATGTTCATCATCATCGTGATAGGCACACCACCGGCGATCCACTCTGCTGCGGGTTTGGTGAGGTTGCGTACGAGCGACATGTAACCGGTCTTGCCGGCAGCGATGAGGTGCGTAGCGTTCACGCCGATCGAATAGCAGTAGTCAGCATCGAAGTTAGAAGGCATAGCACAACGTCCTTCGTAACCGAAGAAGTGGTTGAGAGCAGAGAATTTACCTTTGTACTCGCCGTTAGCTTTGAGGACAGCGAGACGTTTCTGAACCATCTCGATGAGCAGTTTCTCGGTCTCGATCTGTGATACCATAACGTTTCCGTGCGGGTCACGGTCAAGGGTGAGCTGCTTAGCGATACCCTTCGGCAGCGAACGGAAGAGCTCGCAGGAAGCCGGAGTAAGCATCGATTTGACGTACTCACGTTTCGCATCGTCGCCGTCGAGCGAGGTGAACTCCTCGTTGTTAGCGAGCATGTCGTTGAGCTCTTGGATCAGGACACGCATAGCCGGAATGAACTCAATCAGACCCTCCGGAATGAGGATCGTACCGAAGTTCAAACCTGCGTTAGCACGATCTACGATCACCTTAACGATGTCCTCAACGATATCATTGAGGGTCATTCGTTTAGCCTCAACCTCCTCGGAGATCAAGCAGATATTCGGCTGACTCAGGAGTGCGCACTCGAGGGCAATATGACTTGCCGAACGTCCCATGAGGCGGATGAAGTGCCAGTATTTCTTCGCGGAGTTAGCGTCACGCTGGATGTTACCGATGAGCTCGGCGTACGTCTTACAAGCGGTGTCGAAACCGAAAGAGGTCTCGATCATCTCGTTCTTGAGGTCGCCGTCAATAGTCTTCGGGCAGCCGATGACTTGGATGCCGCATTGTTTCTGGAGATAGTACTCAGCAAGGACACAAGCGTTGGTGTTCGAGTCGTCACCGCCGATGATGACTACAGCCTTGATACCGAGTTTCTTGCAGATCTCGATACCGTTATCGAACTGCCAAGTCTCCTCCAGTTTGGTACGACCGGAACCGATGATGTCGAAACCACCGGTGTTGCGGTACTCGTCGATGATATCCGCTGTGAGCTCCTGATACTTGCCGTCAATAAGACCCGAAGGACCTCCGAGGAAGCCGTACAGCTTATTGTTCGGATTCAGCGCTTTGAGACCATCGTAGAGACCGGAGATGACGTTGTGACCGCCGGGAGCTTGACCTCCGGAGAGGATCACACCCACGTTGAACGGTTCGTCACAATGGTTCTTGCCGGTGGTGGGTTCCATGGTAATGATCGGCAGACCGTACGTGTTCGGGAAGAGTTTCTGGATCTCCTCTTGGTCTGCAACCGACTCTGTTTTCTCGCCTTCTACAAGACGAACCGCGCCCTGCAATGCTACCGGCATCTTCGGCTGATAGCTCTGACGCGCAATCTGTAATGGGGATTTTTGCATAAGATTAGTATTTTTGTTTTAACGTTTTAACGATTTAACGAATTAACGAATTAATGGGTTAGTGGGTTAGTGGGTTTAAATAGCAACCGTAAACGGATCCACGTATTTCACATGACCATTCTCGCTGAAGATAAGTGGCTGATTGTCACGGCGGTGTTGCTCCACTAACTTACGATGAGTTATTTGCAAACCCTCGTTGACTTTTGATTCTAATTCACGTTCGCTCATAATTTTTGTATTAATTGATTCCACATATCAGGTTCAACCGCCTCTATATCATCTTGTTGGGTTATTTTCCTTGCTACTAATTTGGCAGGTGTCATCACATTATTATATATCAGCACACTATCGCATATAGGTATATACAGATTGAGCAAATTATATATCCCGCGTTTGAACCGACGGCGGATATCTTGTTCGGGGATATTATGTCCTCCATTGCTCACACGCTGCGCAACACGTTGAATAGCTTGTTCCTCGTTTTCCAAGTAAAAATAAATCAGATGTACCTTGTATCCCAAGTTCTGAGCTCGATGCACAAGGTGTACATACGAGCGAGTAGCAAGCGTTGTTTCGATGGCAAAATCGACTTTTTGCGGCAGTAGTTCATCTATCCTCTGCAACATGATTCTGCCTGCTTGGAAGGCAACTGATTCTGAGGCAAAAGGAGACAAACCACGTGCTATCTCATCTGCATTCACGAAATTGAGGCAATGCAACACATCGGGCAATAAACTGAATGATGCCGTTGTTTTTCCGGCTCCATTTGGTCCGGCGATGATATATAAATTAGGGTGTTGCATGTGCTTCAAACCAATTTTGCCTGCAAAATTACTGCTTTTTTTTGACATATGCAAGAGTCGCGGCTTTTTTGTTGCTTTTTTGCATCATTTTAGCATATTTTATGCGTGTATTAAGCGTGTATATAGCTGTCATTCCCGTTCGCATGTCGATACACCTTTATTTTGTTTTTCCAAACATTTTTACTAACTTTGCACCCGAAATTGCGAAAATACGAAAATGAGTAAATGCGAAAATGGACTAACGACAGGCTCTGTCCCGTAACGACTAACGACCAAAAAAAATAATTTTTTTCTTGCATATCTCAAAAAAAAGCAGTACCTTTGTGCCCGAAAATGATTAAAGTGAATTATGTTAGAAGATTTTCTTAACAAAATTATCAATGGAGACTGTTTGGAAGTATTGCGACAACTTCCGGATAAAAGCATTGATCTTGTGGTTACATCACCACCTTACAATCTCAAAAATTCCACAGGTAATGGAATGAAAGACGGTCGTGGTGGTAAATGGGCCAATGCTGCTCTTATCAATGGATACGAAAATTATGATGATTGTATGCCAAATGATGAATATGCAGCTTGGCAACATGAGGTATTATTAGAATTAGTGCGAGTTATTAAGGATGATGGTGCCATTTTTTATAATCATAAGTGGCGCGTACAAGCAGGACTCATACAAGACCGTCGAGATATTGTATATGATGTCCCTTTACGTCAAATCATTATTTGGAAACGCAAAGGAGGTATCAATTTTAACGCAAGTTATTTCTTACCGACATATGAGGTCATTTATCTCATAGCAAAAAAGGATTTTAAATTAGCTAAAGGTGCTAACGCTTATGGTGATGTATGGGAAATAATGCAAGAACAACGTAATGATCATCCAGCTCCTTTCCCTGTAGAACTGATAGATCGTATTATTAGTAGTACTAATGCACAAATTATTCTTGATCCTTTTATGGGATCCGGAACTACTGCTGTTGTTGCTGCTGGTTTAGGAAGAAATTTTATCGGAATAGAAAAGTCTGCGCGATATTGTGAAAGTGCTATGCAACGTCTGGAACGCAATAAACAGTACCCTGAGGTTGCTAAATTTCACCAGCAAACTCTATTTTCTACAACTCCTATCATTAACTCTAAAAAGAAAATACAAAATGAGCCCACAATTGCAAGCCTTTTCTAAAGAAGAACTTATTGAGAAGTTCAAAGAAATTTACTCTAAAGGATGGATTCTCAACAAGCGAGGTCGAAATGATGGAGCAGTTGGCAACACTTTGGAGGATTTGTTGGGCATACCTGAAAATAATCTCCCTATTCCAAACGCAGCAGAATGGGAGTTAAAAGCTCAACGTTCTAACACATCATCTCTTCTTACCATGTTTCATATGGAGCCCTCTCCACGTGCTATGAAAGTTGTGCCTGATATCTTACTACTCAAATACGGATGGAAAAGTGCGGAAGCGGGCAAGAAATATCCTGAGGATGAAAAGTCGTTCCGTGGAACTCTTAATGCCCAAAACTTTACTGATAGAGGTTTCAAAGTACAAGTAAACGACAAAGAACGAAGAGTTGAAATAGTATTCGATAGCACTATTACGAGTGAACGACATAGTGATTGGAGAAAGAGTGTACTTACTCGTGTTGGTCATTTGAATAACTTTGATATTGTGCCTTATTGGGGTTTTGATGATTTATTCCATAAAGCGGGAGTCAAACTTACAAATTGCTTTTATGTGCAAGCCGATGAAAAATGGGAAGGAAAGGGAAAGAATAAGAAAAACTATTTCTTGTATAATTATGTCCTCAAGTTATCTCAGTTTGATCAGTCGAAATTTATAGAAGCTATACGTGCAGGCAAAGTATATGTAGATTTCGATGCTCGCACAGGACATAATCACGGAACAAAATTCCGTATCAGATATACCGATATTCCTTCATTGTACAAGAATGCAGAAGTAGTGTTAGATGAGCGAAATAAATAACGAAAAAGATAATGTGCTAACAGCAACTTGTTCCATTTTGGAACTAGTTCAAAAAGAAGGAAATCGTATGGTTCGAATCAAATAAGTTATCCGACTTATTATAAACTTCAAAATATAAACACTTATTACATTCAATCGAGCAGTCTCGCTGGAATGCGAGGCTGCTCTTTTTCTATATAAAAACACCCCTTACAATTACATAAATAACGACTACAATTCTTAACAAAAAATTCATTTAAATTTCAAAAATTATGAAAAAAAACAAAATTTTTCACAGCGCCTGATCGGGCGTTGCAAAGGGGTCACGGTCATCAATTATGTTTCCGGTCCGGTGTACATTCAAAACAACGTGTATTACAACACTCCTCAACCAAAGCCGGAACCAAACCCGACCGAGAAAGAGGACATCACACAAGAAGACACTTCCGTTTCGACTATCCCACCGGATTTCTTTTGTATCACCTCTCGGTTTACAGAAGAAAACATACGCGAGAGACTAAACGCAGAACTGTCTTTGGCAACTACCAAAATCGACTACTGCCGTGCTTTGTACCGCTTACAATATATAGGATGTATAAACCTCAATCGTTATGCCTCCGACGCGCAAAGAGCCATCGTCTTTAATCGTTTTCAGTCTAAATTCGTGCTTTCTCCAGATGATTTTTGCCGTGCAAGGCAAAGGAAATAACGCGGAATAATCGCGGTGCTCGCGGAGCATATGCGGAGAATACGCGGAATTATTGCGGAATCCGCGGAGTTTTTGCGCCCCACTTTTGGGGCGCTTTTTTTATCCCTACCTTTGCACCGGATTTCGGTTGTGGCAACGTCGCCGCACATAAAGATCCGATGTATATGAAACAAAACATTGTGCCGCTACATAAGTCATCGCGGCAAACACACCTTTCGCGCCTTTATTTTCTATCAAAAGGCTGCAAACAAGTGCCCCTCAAATCAACAGGCGGCAAAGTCCTATGGGCAAACGGAGACCAAGGCTATTTCATGAGCGCATACGGCGTTAAAGTGAAGCCTGCGTATAGTCCCAGTAGTAGCAGAAAAGGCAGCAAAGCCAACAACGGCAAAAGAGGGTTATCACACCCCACAATGCGCCATTTCAACGCCAAACATGCGCACCGTCTCATGTTCGAGACCTTTGCCGACGAACCTTGTCCAATCTTCTTTACCAAGAACGGCAAGCCTTACAAGGGTGTCGTTCATCACGTCATCGAGAACCCCCACGACATCCGTATGGTCAATCTCATGGGTTGGTTAACTTACAAGCAGCATAATATCGCCGACAAACGCCGCAGAGCTCTTGAATCTGTCCTGCCGGATATGTATTGTGTAGAGACCGCCTACCTCAAACTAATCCAAGACCCGAGGAAGACCGATGAAGAAGTTTTTAATATGGAACTTATTAAACTCCGTGCGACTTATGGAAAAGACAATCTATGAGCTCTTTGACGAACTCGACCCAAAACAAAAAGCTACTTTCATCGATGCCCGTCTCGATTGGGCTTCATGTGGCGCTCTCTGTGGTGAACTCACATTAAGGTGCTGCCATCCGATGAGTGACAATTTAAATGAATAAGATTATGAACATTCAAGATTTAAGAAAAGCACTGAATGAGGGCATTGTTCTCTTTCAGTTTGTGAAAAAAGATGGCACACTCCGTCACGCGCGTGGAACGACTTGCCCCGACCTTGTGCCTACTCCCGACACGCCTAAAGGCGTACGTACACCCGAACAGCAAGCCGCCTACAACCGGCAAACTGTCGCTTTCTATGACATCGACAAAAAGGCTTGGAGATGTATGCGTATCGATACCCTTTGGGAATATAAACGTGCTCTCAAACTAACTGATTAACCATTATGGAAACTGTCAAATGTGAATATTGCGGCAAAACCCTGCCAAAATCAGAAGCAACCTATACTGAGTACTACGACACCTATGCATGCCCCGATTGCGCGGACGAGCATCTGGTTACCTGTGAACGATGTGGAGAAGTGATCGACAGAGAGAGCGCTAACAAAGGCTTCGGTGGCTATCTCTGCGACAGTTGCCACGATGACCTTTGGGGCTAATATTAATTATTCATTATTCATTATTAATTATTCATTAAAAAAGTGAAACTCCTTCTTGACGATAAGCAACTCCGCGGTTACAACCTCAATGCCAACGAGGCGTGTATCTTTGCCGCTATCCTCAAATGTACCCGTTCCGGTCGAGGATGGTACGGCAATTATCGCGAACTCGCCGCGGCTATGCCTTTCGTCATTAATCACTCTACCGTATATCGGGCTATACAAAAATTGTTGAACTTGGGGCTTATAGAGAGGAGAGAAGAAAAGTTATTTGCCTTGTTGCAAAATGAAACAGAGTTGTTGCATAGTGCAACGGAGTTGTTGCAAAATGAAACAGAGTTGTTGCAAAATGCACTCCCCCCTAATAACCCCCCTATTAATAATAATATGAACGAAAATCAACTATCTTCTCCCGCGCAGGACGCGCGTACAGAAGAAAAGAAGACGGAGGAAAATTTGGAATTTATGGATTTTTGGATCTTGTTTTCCGCTCCGAAAGATATGTTGAATCGTGAGAATGCCTGCCGCCGACTTTGGGAAAGTCAGAATTTCTCGCGCGCAAAGAAACAAGCGATTATGAATGAGTTAACCGAACTTAAGATGAACGGCACGCTGACTGAAGAGCGAAATCCGTTCTTTTATCTCAACAATCACGATGAACCACAACCGACTTTCCTCCGTGGAGACGAAACCGGCGACATCGTACAAGTACGCTACAACGGTGCTTATAAGCTCTGCTACAGAGCCACCATGGAGCTGTTCGGACTCGAATGGGTGCGCGATTGGTAAAAGGCTGTTTACCTGCGGTGCTTTCCCTCCGCACAAACCCACAACAATTTTTAATGTCTAACACGCCGCTTTATATGCGGCATCAAAAACAAAAAACATTATGACACCTAAAACTATTCTTCAAATCGAAGTAAATAACAAAGAGTTTAAAATCAAGTACAGCGGCAATATCGTCGAAGAGTCAACAAATAAGGATGACATCAAACACGATGAGCGGCTAATGAGAATGCTCGCATCTGACAAAAAAGTATTCAACTTCTTCTATCGTATCGTTGAGCCTGCAAGGCGCTTCTACGTACGAGAGGCTAAAAAGAAACAAAAAGCCCAAATGAAATCGACCATTCACCCCACTAACCCAGTAGTAACCCACTAACCCTATTATATCGATAGTATATCGATATTATCTCGGTATTATTACGTGTTCCCAATTAAATTTTATCAATTATGGAAATCATCTTATCAAAACAATGCGAGTCCCTTACCGGCTCACTCGGTCAAGGATTTGGTTACCACGTCCAAAAACGTACTGATCGTGACGGCAAAATACGTTTCTGGGGCGTCCGTAAATCGAAAGGCGATACCCCTCGCGATGGGCATTTGAGGTTCATCCTCTCATGCGCCGAAATCGCACAATCCAAACTGCACATCACCGACATCCGAGTCCCAAGTGATGAACTTATGAATGCCCTTTGGAAAGCTGGTCGCGAAACGCTTGGAGATTATATCTTTACAGAGCCGGATAAATTCCCCGAGACCTTCCACGCTGCCGATATTGTGAAATTTAAAAACGATTACAGCTTATGAAAGTCAAAGTTTATTTAATGACAGATATCCTGCCGGAGACACAAAAGCGATACCCACATATTAGCCTGCGGAAATTCAGAATGCTCTATGAGGGTTGGAGAGCGAAAGGGCTTAGGAATAAAACACATTCGCGTGCCTTCTACACCTATTCGTGGAATAGAGGATGGCTCTCGGAAAATGATGCTATTTCGTTCTGCGAATACATCGGTTTGCGCTAAAAGACTAAATTTAGTCCGAAATGAACTCACTTTTTTGGTGGGTTCATTTTTTTGTTGTACCTTTGCACCGGGTTTTGAATCATGCCATAAGAATAAAGGGTTTTAGTTAATGTAGAGGCGGCATCCTCGTGAGAGGGTGCACCTCGCCCGAAAGGGCAAAAAAATAATCATTATTAATTGTTAATTATTCATTAAATGAAAAACATACAACTCATACAACTCATCATCGCTGCGATACTATCAATCGGCGGTTTGGCTTTGCTCTACTGCGGAGCATGGTTCGCACCGCAGGGAGAGATCCACGAGACAGTCCTCATCGCCTTCGGAGAGGTAGCCACATTCGCAGGATCGATCATCGGAATTGATTACCACTATAAATCGAAATACCATGAGAACCATAACACTAATCCGCACCAAGAAGGACAATAAAGCCATCCGCGGCACGCTCTCCTACCAGATGCGAAACCGAGACTACGAAATGGAGACCTTCACCTCGCCAACCCTCGAAAACGCCGATTACCTCATTCCTGCCGGAACGTACCCCGTGGAAAGCACTTGGTCACCGCGTTTCAAAAAGTTCCTGCCGCTTATCAAGGACGTGCCCGACCGAGAAGGTATTAGAATCCATAGAGGCTCGATACCCGAACACTCGAAAGGCTGTGTACTGCTTGATTTAGCAGGAATGAGCAATATAACTGTTTTGTTTAACCAACTAAAAAACACTGAAGAAGATGCGCAAATCGAAATCATCGACCGTTATGCTTCTTAGCGCGGTCATCATCGGGGCAGTCACCCTCGGAGCAGTTTCCTGCAAAGCGTTGAGGACGATAACTACAACCTCCACCTACGTTCAGCAGAACGACTCCACAAAGACGACCACCACTATCTCCACCAAAACCGTGGAGGAGTATCAGGGTGCGAAAAAGAAGTAAAGAAGAACGTTGGCAGTTAGACCGCTTCGTTAATAGACCAACGACCAACGACTAACGACCAACGACTAAAAACTATTAATTATTAATTATTCATTAAACCTAAATCATTATGGGAAAAGTTAAGTATGCAACCGGTATTGACCATGTCTCCGGTTCTTTGGCTAAGCCGAAAGTAAAAGATGGTCACTCTTGCGGTACCTACCTCATCGGTACTCACCGTAACGCTCCGACCACCAACCCCAATTGTACTCGTCTCTTCATCCGTGAGGCAGACACGTACAAGCGTACGACTCCTGTCACCTCTGAGGAGACTCGTATCCGCAACCGTTTCTCGTCTATCGCTTCTGCTGTGGCAGCTCGTTCGAAAGACCTCTCGAAGATCTCTGCCGACCAAGCCGCGTTCTACGCTCAGAAGGATCAGCCGAACGGCAAAAAGACCATGAAGGCCTTCCTCTGGAAGCTGGAGAAAGAGGCGTACGATGCCGAGCACAACGGCTAAGCCGTCGAAACCCTCTAAGCAGGAAAAGAAAAGCGTCCGAAGTATCGGGCGCTTTTCGGTTACGTATATCACAGACTACATATCTCCCGACCAACCGTGACCTAAGTCCTAGTGTTCGTCATATCGGAACTCAAAATACGGCAGAGCAAAGTATTTTTCCAACAATGCCGTTAATTCATCTTCGATATCTTTTGCCCATTGCCCGACAAAGACCACAAAGTGATCTACACTCCATGACACACGTCCGCGAGTCAACTGATTATGGTCAGGTTCGTCTAAGTTTATGACCTTAATTCCTTTATCTGCTGCATCTTCAACCATCTTGGGCGTCAGTTCTTTCTTGTACACACCGAAAAAATCATGCTCCTCCGGATCATACCAAAAGATTCCGACAGCCGGCATCGGTTCGTCAAACGACTTCATATCTGCCATGATAGCCTCTTTTTCGCTTTTCGTTAAAGTGGTCATATTCTTATGTTTAAATTTATTTACCGTTTTTATCTGCCTCGATGAGGGCGAGGAGTTGAGAGACGGCTTCTTCCTGCGGGATGTTTTTGAGGACACACTCTTTGCCGCGATAGAGGGAAATACGGTCACGACCGGCTCCCACATAGCCGTAATCGGCGTCCGCCATCTCACCCGGACCGTTCACTATACAGCCCATGACGGCTATTTTTAGACCCGTGAGGTGCGCCGTAGCTTTTTTGACCTCAGCCACGGTTTTCTGGAGATCGAACATCGTTCGTCCGCAACCCGGGCAAGAGATATACTCCGTTTTATATATACGCACGCGCGCGGCTTGCAGGATGTCCTTGCTCAGGAAATTCAGTTTGTTCTCCGAGAAATTCGGGTTGACCAGTTTCAGTTCGGTAGCCTTATAATCCCACAACAGGCGTCCGCACTCAGCTGAAGCTTGCAGGCAGAATAGGTTCCAATCCTCTTCCAAGGACGAATAACGGATCTCCGCATTGCCACCGATGTTATCCAGCACTTCGGCAGTGACCGAACCATCATAACGGGTTGAGTCTTCGTCGGCAAAATAGTTCACCAAGTCTTTTGCCACAGGTATCTCATTCTCAGGCGCTTCGCTCAGACTCACACGGATAGTGTCGCCTATTCCGTCCGCCAAGAGTGCACCGATACCCACCGCCGATTTGATACGTCCGTCTTCGCCTTCTCCGGCTTCGGTCACACCGAGGTGAAGTGGGAAAGCCATGTGCTCGTGGTTCATGGTCTTGACGAGCAGACGTACGGTCTCGACCATGACGCGTGTGTTAGACGCCTTGACGGAGATGACGATATTGTGAAAATCCTGCTCCACCGCAATCCGCAGAAACTCCATGACAGACGCCACCATGCCTTCTGGCGTGTCGCCGTACTGGTTCATCATCCGTTCGGAAAGCGAACCGTGGTTGACGCCGATACGGATCGCCGTCTCGTGCGCGCGACATATATCTAATAGGTGTACGAACCGCTCTCTGAGTTTAGAGGCGTCCTTGCTGTAGTTACCCGGATTGACGCGAACCGCCTCGACCACTTGCGCCGCAGCGTCCGCCACCTCGGCATTGAAATGCACATCGGCTACCAAAGGCACAGCCGTCAACACTTGTGCGTGGATCTCCTTGAGCGACTCCACTTCACGCAGACCTTGCGTCGTGAAACGCAACAACTCAGCTCCGGCTTCTATACACCGACGAGCCTGATCGACCGAACCATCGATATCGTTGGTCGAAGTGTTCGCCATCGTCTGCACTCTAATCGGAAAATCGGAACCGATAACAATGTTACCAACTTGCACGTTGGATGTCTTTCTTCGATTATATTGTAGCTTAATTTCCATAAAAAATGACAAAAAATGCCTTAAAATGCTATTTTTTTACAAAAAAATTCAAAATTATTTGGTCATGTCAAAAAATTGTAGTACCTTTGCACTCGCTTTTGGAAAAACGGACAATCCGCATGGTCCCTCGGGACGTAAACCAGCGGAGCGTTTGCGGACCGAAGAGCGTAGCACAAGGCGAGTTTCCATCGAGCGACGCGGTCGCGAGTCGTAACAAGCCTTGATGCAAGCGACGAATCAGTAGCTCAGCAGGTAGAGCACATCCCTTTTAAGGATGGGGTCCTGGGTTCGAGCCCCAGCTGGTTCACAAGAAGAGAGTTTCGACTCTCTTTTTTGTTTCCCTTTTTCATTCTTTCAAATAGCGCGTTACAATTTTGCATGCAAAATTACTACTTTTTTTTGGAATATGCAAGAAACTGCGCAAAAAAGTATTCAGAAAGTGCTATTTTTTCTTTGGCACGGATTTTGCAACTACCCATGTGCAATTAAAATCATTTAGAACTATGAAAAAAACATTCAGATTTTTAGGCGTCGTGCTGCTCGTTGCAGCCATCAGCGCCGCAACAACACTTGCTGTCTTGAAATACAGCAATCCACAATCTTCAAATCTTCAAATTCTCAAATCCTCAAATGATTCCCTTGGAATCCCAGCCGCCTACAGCCGTTTCGCGTCTCTGCCGCAGGCAGGAGAAACGGATTTTACGCAGGCTGCCGAACTGTCCGTCAACGCCGTAGTACACGTCAAGACGACTTACCGCAACGAGGTCTCCTCCCAGCAGATGGACCTCTTTGAGTTCTTCTTCGGGCGTCCGGGACAGCAGCGCGAGATGCCGGCGCAGCAGGCGTCCGGTTCGGGTGTTATCATCTCCGAGGACGGATATATCGTCACCAACAACCATGTCATCGACCGTGCAGACCAGATTCAGGTAGTGCTCAACGACAAACGCGAATACACGGCGACGCTGGTGGGCACTGACCCGAACACCGACATTGCGCTTCTGAAGATAGACGAGACAGGTCTGCCGGTAATCCTGATGGGCAACTCCGATGACCTGCGTGTCGGCGAATGGGTGCTTGCAGTCGGCAATCCGTTCAACCTCACTTCGACTGTCACAGCGGGTATCGTGTCCGCCAAGGCGCGTAACATCAATATCCTCAACGCCGAGATGAAAATCGAGTCGTTCATCCAGACCGACGCAGCCGTCAACCCCGGTAACTCCGGAGGTGCGCTGGTTAACACGCGCGGCGAGTTGGTAGGTATCAACACCGCCATCGCTTCGCAGACAGGTTCGTATTCGGGCTATAGTTTTGCTGTGCCGACAAGTATCGTACAGAAAGTGGTGAGCGACATCCGCCAATACGGTGTCGTGCAGCGCGCTATCCTCGGTGTACAGATGCGCGAGATCACTTCCGAACTGAAGAATGAGAAAAACCTCACAACCCTCCAAGGGGCATACGTAGAGCGCGTAGTGCCGGACGGCGCGGCAGAGAAAGCAGGCATCAAGAGCGGCGATGTGATCACGCGTGTGGACGATGCAGCTGTCAAGACCGGCACCGACCTGCAGGAACATATCGGTCGTCACCGTCCGGGAGACGTAGTTTCCGTCACTCTCCTGCGCGACGGCAAGACGCTCACCGTCCAAGCGACGCTCACCAACCGTGATGGTGGCACAGGAGTCATCTCCGCCGAGGACAAAGCGTCCGTCTTAGGTGCCACGTTCTCCGAACTGACCGATGCACAGAAAGAGCGCTTGGGTATCAACTACGGCTTGCAGATCAAGTCGCTCAAGGCGGGCAAACTGAAGAGTGCCGGCGTACCCTCGAACTTCATCATCCTGAAAGTCAATAACCGCTCCGTGCGCACCGAAGAAGACCTTGACGACATCGTCCGCCGTGCCAACTCCGCCTCCGAGCATGACCGTGTCCTCTTCATTACCGGCTGTACACCGCAAGGCCGCATCCGCTACTACGCTGTCAATTTGGCAGAGTAAAAGATGCACGATTATTCAGAAATAGCGGGCAACCATTTATTGGCTGCCCGCTAAGTTTATTTAGCAATATCAAGTTGTCGAGAAATGAACGTATCCTCAAATAAAGCAAACGCTTCTTTTAATTCAATATGTTATCGCGCGTCGCTACGCGCGGAGGGTTATATCTTAGTTAATAATTCGTCGGTTGTTAATTCCATCTTGGCGAAGGCAAACCATTTCTTGCCGAGGTCTTTGAGGCTCGCTCCGATATGATAAACGGTATCATCAATGCACAAGAAGCGGTCGTGCGAGCGGTCAAACGGCTCTACCTCTATCGGGGCATATTGGGCATTGTGCTTCGCTAAATCAAGAGACAACTGTGGCGTGAGGTTCTTGGTATAGACCTTTGCCTTCACCCCTTTAGGTCGCTTGTCCAATATCGTAAAGACGCTTTCGTCTATGTAATTGTCTATCAGCACAATACGTTTCTTTGCTTCGCGCACGCGTTCCGTAATAAATACATAGGCATCGAAAATCTGACCGTCATAAAAAATCCCTTGTTTGGGCGTGACACTGCCATCATCCAGACGGCGGAAGATTTCTTCAAACTTCTTATCCGCCTCCTCTTGGTGAGCGGCTAAACTGAGTTGCGTATGTTCAATGACCTCCAGCCGTTGGAACACCTGCGCGTTAGCCGCAATGAAACGACGCATCGCCGTGAACGCCCGCATAATCTGGATGTTAGTAGCTATGGCTATCGGGGAACGGAGAACACTACTGAGCATAGCAATACCGTTTTCTGTGAAGGCGTAAGGTAAGTAGCGTTGACCACCTCGTTTGTTTGAGATCACAATTTGTGATGTCAAATTGATTGAGTTCGCGTTTGAGGTTGCAAATTGTGACCTCAAGTTTTCTTGCTCATCGTTCAAGGTCGCAAATTGCGATCTTGGAAAATCTTCACTTGAAGTCGCAAATTGCGACTTCAAATTTTCAAACTCCTCTTTAGAGAGTTGGAACATGAAGTCCGCAGGAAAACGCTCTATATTACGCTGTACTGCTTGGTTCAGCACACGTGTCTCCACACCGTACAACCTCGCCAAGTCGCGGTCAAGAATTACTTGCTTGCCGCGGATGACTTGGATGAGGTTTTCGATATTCTCCAAAGGTTGCAATGGAGCGGACTCAACTTTTTCTATGTCCTTCTTCTTTGCCATAACTTGCGATTGATTACATCACAATGTTGACAATTCTGCCGGGGACGACGATGATTTTTTTGATCGCGTTGCCGGCAAGATACTTCACGGTGTCTTCGTGCGCAAGGACTAGTTTCTCAACTTCCTCTTTCGGGGTGTCTTTCGGGCACTCGAAGGTGAAACGCACTTTGCCGTTGAACTGCACAGGGTATTTCTGCGTGTCCTCTACGAGGTACGCTTCGTTGCAAACAGGCCACTCGGCATTCACCACAAAACTCTCATTGCCACAACGATGCCATGCTTCTTCGGCAATATGCGGAGCGTACGGAGCTAACAGAACCGCTATCGGTTCTAGGATCGCACGCTTGTTGCACTTGAGTGCGCTTAACTCATTCTGCGCAATCATAAAGGCAGGAATAGAGGTGTTGAACGAGAAGTTCTCGATGTCCCACGTGATCTTCTTAATGAGCTTATGCAGACTCTTGAGTTCTTCTTTTGTCGGCTCTTCGTCGGTGATTGTCTCGTACATATTCCACAAGCGGCGGAGGAAACGATGCACGCCGTCAATACCGTTCGTATCCCAAGGCTTAGACATCTCCAGCGGGCCGAGGAACATCTCATACAGACGCAAAGTATCCGCTCCGAACTTAGCGATGACGTCATCGGGGTTCACAACGTTGAACATCGACTTCGACATCTTCTCAACCGCCCATCCGCATATATACTGCTTTGCGCCGGCGGTGTAGCCCGTGAGTTCGGATGACGTACCATCGGCAAAGACGAACTCCGCATTCTTGAATTCCGGCATCCATGCGCGGAAAGCGTTGATGTCCAGCACGTCGTTGTTGACGATATTCACATTCACGTGAATCGGTTGCACTTTGTCCTTGTATTCGGGGTTCTCGATGAGGTTGTACGAGATATAGAGGTTACCCGTCGCACCTTCGCCGATGTAGCGATAAACGAAGTTCGAGCGGCCTTGGATCATTCCTTGGTTGATGAGTTTCTTGAACGGCTCATCCTCGCACACATAGCCCAAATCATAGAGGAACTTATTCCAGAAACGGCTGTAGATCAAGTGTCCTGTTGCGTGCTCTGAACCGCCTAAATACAGATCCACCTGACGCCAGTACTCGTTCGCTTGTTTGCCCACAAGTGCTTCATCGTTATGCGGATCCATGTAGCGGAGATAATAAGCGGACGAACCTGCGAATCCCGGCATCGTGCAGAGCTCCAAGGGGTAAACTCCGCTTTCGACTTTCGACTTTTGACTTTCGACTACTCTCCGGTTCGCTTCATCCCATGCCCAGATAGCGGCGTTGCCCAACGGCGGCTCGCCTGTCTCGGTCGGCAGGAAAGCACTCACCTCCGGCAGTTCGAGCGGCAGACACTCTTCCGGCAGCGTATAAGGCATGCCGTCTTTGTAATACACAGGGAACGGTTCGCCCCAATAACGCTGGCGCGAGAAAATAGCGTCGCGGAGACGGTAATTGACTTTCACGCGACCGATACCGGTGTTCGTGATATATTCCTTCATCGCTTGAATCGCGTCCTTGACTTCCATGCCGTTGAGGAAACCGGAGTTGATCATCTTTCCTTCCTTGGCATCGAACGATTCCTCGCTCACATCCGCGCCTTCGATCAGCGGAATGATCGGCAGATTGAAATGTTTTGCAAACGCGTAGTCGCGGCTGTCGTGCGCCGGAACCGCCATGATTGCGCCCGTTCCGTAGCCCGCGAGCACGTAATCGGAGATATAAATAGGTATCTCGCCTTGTGTGAGCGGGTTAATCGCGTACGAGCCGGTGAACACACCCGTCACTTTGCGGTCGGCAATACGCTCACGCTCCGTGCGGTTCTTGCAGCGTGCCAGATAAGCGTCCACTTCCTCTTTCTGTTCCGGCGTAACCACCCTTTGCACATACTCGCTCTCCGGCGCAAGAACCATAAACGTCACGCCGAACACGGTATCTGCGCGGGTCGTGAAGATGGTGAATGGTGCATCCTGTCCTTTCACGGCGAATTGCATCTCTGCTCCTTCGGAACGGCCGATCCAGTTGCGTTGCGTCTCTTTGAGAGAATCGGTCCAATCGATTCTATCCAAGCCCTCCAACAGACGTCCGGCATAAGCGCTTACGCGCAGACACCACTGTCTCATCACACGTTGCTCTACCGGATAACCGCCACGGACAGAAAGACCTTCGGACACTTCGTCGTTCGCCAACACGGTTCCGAGTTTCGGACACCAGTTCACTTTGGTGTCCGCCAGATAAGCGATGCGGTAGTTCATCAACTTCTCCTGCTGCTCTTTCTCGCTCATGGTTGCCCATTTCGGGTCATTCGCCTCGAACTCCGCAATCAGTTTGCTAATCGGCTGCGCTTTCTGCGTCTTCGGGTCGAAATAGGAGTTGAACATCTGCACAAACGCCCATTGAGTCCATTTGTAGAACTTCGGATCGCAGGTACGCACCTCGCGGTTCCAGTCGTAGCAGAAACCGATTTTCTTGAGCTGCGAAATATAGCGGTCGATATTCTCAAAGGTCGTTTTCTCGGGGTGTTGTCCGGTCTGAATAGCGTACTGTTCCGCCGGCAGACCATAGGAGTCAAAACCCATCGGGTGCAACACGTTAAAGCCCTTCAACCGTTTGTAACGGCTGTAAATA
>Ga0256405_10002976_pt1 | contig 36607 bp, 28 predicted proteins | sample RumenRJG_02DNA_FD_189096 | JGI IMG/M metagenome (GOLD analysis project Ga0256405, IMG submission 189096) | Bovine rumen microbial communities from Lethbridge, Alberta, Canada - RJG_02 | ecosystem: Host-associated > Mammals > Digestive system > Stomach > Rumen | place: Canada: Alberta...
CCAAACGTTGCGGCTGTTGTCGGTGATCTCGGCCTCCAGCACGCTCCTTTCCTCATCAACGGAAACGATGCGGATTCCGTTGTGCCGGATAAATCCATTGGATTCGTGCTTGATTTTTTCTGCGTAATTCTCTATCATAGCTATCGTGCTCCTCTGCTCCTTGGCTGTGCTTCTGCCAAAGATCATAGCAGAAGTGCGCGCGGCCTGCAAGGCAAATTCAAAAGAAATCACTACCGGCAAAGAGAGGTCAGATCACCATGCGCTCCATTCCCGCTCAAATCAAAAGCTACGCGCCGGGCTTCGCGCTCGCGCTCGTCATCGCGCTGCTCGCCAAGGGCATCGAGGCGCTGCTGCCGTTCGACGTCATCGGCGCGTCCGTCATCGCCATGTTCATCGGTATGCTTATCAACGGCTACCGCAAGCCCGGCAAGACCACCGCGCCCGGCGTGAAGTTCACGGCGAAGAAGATCCTGAAATTTGCCATCATTCTCCTCGGCGCGAGCCTGAACGTCACGACCATCCTGAACGTCGGCAGAATGTCGCTGACCGTCATGCTCTTTACGCTCCTTACCTGCTTCGGCGGCGGCTACTTCATCGGCCGCGCGCTGGGTCTGGACTGGAAGCTCTCGAACCTCATCTCCGCGGGCACTGGCATCTGCGGCGGCAGCGCCATCGCGGCGGTCGCGCCCGTCATTGACGCCAAGGACAGCGATATCGCCTACGCTCTCTCCGCGACCTTCCTCTTTGATATGGCGATGATCGTGCTCTTTCCCATCATGGGCCGCGCGATGGGCCTTTCCGACATGGCCTACGGCCTGTGGGCGGGCACGGCGGTCAACGATACCTCCAGCGTCGTCGCCGCAGGCTATGCCTTCAGCGAGGGCGCGGGCGACTTCGCCACCATGGTCAAGCTCACGCGCACGCTCGCCATCATCCCGACGGTGGTGGTATTCTCGTTTGTGAGTATGCACCTGAAGAAAAAGGAAGCCGCCGCGTCCGGCGGCGCGGTGCAGATCAGGTGGAGGAGCGTCTTTCCGTGGTTCATTCTCGGCTTTCTCGCCATGGCGGTGCTCAGCAGCGTGGGCGTGATCCCCGCGGCAACCGCGGCGGCGCTCAAGAAGGTCAGCAAGTTCCTCATGGTCACGGCGCTCGCCGCCGTGGGACTCAACACGAGCTTCGCCGAAATGAAGAAATCCGGCGCGGCGCCGATGGTGCACGGCTTCCTGATCTCCGCGCTCGTCGTCCTCGTGGCGCTGGCCGTGGAGTATTTCATGGGCATCCTGCCGTTCTGACATACCGCGGCGCCCGGGGAGATCGCCCCGTGAGCGGCGCTTACAAGGAAAGGAGAACCTCCAATGAAAAAACAGTTATGCTCTCTGCTGACCGCTCTCGCTCTGGCCGTCGGCTTTCTGCCGTCCGCGGCTCACGCCGCGGAAAATGCGCCGTCCTTTGCCGACGTTCCCGCTGCCGCGTGGTACGCGGACGCGGTGCAGTACGTCTATGAAAACGGTCTTATGACCGGCGTTTCGGAGAGCGAGTTTGCGCCGGACGGCACAGCGACGCGCGGCCAGATCGTCACCATTCTCTGGCGTCTCGCGGGCAGTCCCGTCGTCAACTATGCCATGCGCTACGCCGATGCGGACGAGGGCGCGTGGTACGGCGAGGCCGTGCGCTGGGCGGCTTCGACCGGCGTCGTTACCGGCTATAGCGAGAGCAGCTTCGGTCCGAACGATGCCATTACGCGCGAGCAGCTCGCCGCGATCCTCTACCGCTATATTGAAACGCAGGGGCAGGGCTTTACCGGTATGTGGTACTTCCCGCTGCGCTATGACGATGCGGCCAGCATCAGCGATTGGGCGGACGAGGCGATGCACTGGTGCGTGATGAAGGGTGTCCTCAACGGCACGGGCGAAACGACGCTCAGCCCCCAGCTTACCGCGACGCGCGCGCAGCTGGCGGCCATCCTCCGGCGTTTCTGTGAGCTGCCCAAGGATACCGCGAGCAAGAGCGCCGCGCAGACCGCCTATGACCGTGCGTCGGCCTACCTGACCGCCGCCGTGAGCGCGCCGCGCTACGGCAGTCTCGGCGGCGAGTGGACGGTGCTGGCCCTCGCCCGCGGCAGCGCGGACACCAAGACCGCTTATTTCACCGACTATTACGCCGCGCTCGAGCAGACCGTCCGCGAAGCAAACGGCGTGCTGAGCGAACGCAAGTACACCGAGTACAGCCGCGTCATCCTCGCGCTCTCCGCGCTCGGGAAGGACGCGCGGGACGTCGCGGGCTTTGATCTGACGCTTCCGCTCGGCGACTACGAAAAGACGGCGGCGCAGGGCGTGAACGGCGTGATCTACGCGCTCCTCGCGCTCGACAGCCGTGACTATCCCATGCCGCAGAACGCGGCGGCAAGCACGCAGGCGACGCGGCAGCTGTATGTGGACGCTATCCTGGCCGCTCAGCTTGCAAACGGCGGCTGGAGCTTCATGGGCGAGGACGCCGATCCCGACCTGACCTCTATGGCCTTACAGGCGCTGGCGAGGTATCGGGAGCAGAGCAGCGTCCGGCCGGCAGTCGACCGCGCACTCGTGTGCCTGAGCGCCATGCAGAACGCGGACGGCGGCTTCTCTTCCTGGGGGAGCGAGAATGCCGAGAGCTGCGCGCAGGTGCTCCTTGCGCTCAACGCGCTGGATCTTGGCACGGACGACAGCCGCTTCGTAAAGAACGGCCACAGTGTGCTTGACGCGCTGCTGACCTATCAGAACGCAGACGGCGGCTTCTGCCACGAGCGCGGCGGGGAAACGAATCTCATGGCAAGCGAGCAGGCAGCCTGCGCCCTCGCGTCGCTCGTCCGCGCCGAGCGCGGCGAGAGCAGCTTCTACCGGATGGCGGCGCTGACGCAGCCTGCCGCCTGATGGCATAGCAGCACCGAAACGAAAGGAGGGAGACGGACATGAAAACGGCAAAGCGCCTTTGTGCGGCGCTGCTGGCGCTTGCACTGATATTCACTCTTGCGGGCTGCAATGCACAAACGACGGAGCCGATGCCGACACCCACGCCGGCGCAGAGCGAAACGCCCGCGCCCGATGCGGCGCAGGATGCGCCCGCCACGTCCGCGCCCTCCGAGACTGAGCGGCAGGAGGAGACTCCTGCCGTACCGCCGGAGCAGAACGAAGCGCCAACACAGGCGCCCGACACACCTGCTTCGCCGGGCGAGACGGACACACCGTCGGAGAACGCCGCGCCGACGTGTACGGTCTCCATCTCCTGCGCGGCGATTCTGGAAAATCTCGACCGGCTCAACGCGGAGAAGGCTGACCTGATCCCTGCGGACGGCGTTCTGCTGGCTCCGACCGCGGTGGAATTTACCGAGGGCGAGAGCGTGTTTGACGTGCTCAAGCGCGTGTGCCGCGAGAACAAGATACACATGGAGTTTTCCGAAACGCCGGTCTATCAGTCCGCCTACATCGAGGGCATCGGCAACCTCTACGAGTTCGACTGCGGCGAGGGCTCGGGCTGGATGTACCGCGTGAACGGCGAATTCCCCAACTACGGCTGCTCGCGTTATACCCTCGCGGACAGCGACACCGTCGAGTGGGTCTACACCTGCGACTTCGGCGCGGATGTGGGCGGAGGGCTCGGCGCATGAAGCATCACGCCTTTCTCGCCTGCCATCCGGCGGTGAACCTTCTGTACTTTGTACTGGTGCTGACGTTTTCCATGTTCTTCCTGCACCCCCTCTGCCTTGCCGTCTCGCTCTGTGCCGCGCTTTGGTGCGCCGCGCAGTTAAACGGCGGCGCGGCGGTGCGGTGCACCGCCCTGTGGCTGGCGCCGACGGCGATTCTCGCCGCGCTGGTGAACCTTGCCTTCAATCACGAGGGCGCAACCATTCTGGCCTATCTGCCCTCGGGCAACCCCCTGACGCTCGAATCCATCGCCTACGGCTTCGCCGCGGCGGCGATGCTCGCCGCCGTCGTGCTGTGGTTTTCCTGCTGGAACACGGTGATGACCTCGGACAAGCTCATGCACCTTTTCGGGCGCGTCGTACCCGCGCTCTCGCTGCTGCTCTCCATGACGCTGCGCTTTGTGCCCCGCTTTCAGGCAAAGCTCCGCGAGGTGACAGCGGCGCGTCGCGGCATGGGGCTGTACGCGGAAAAGGGCCGACTCCAAAAGCTCAGGAGCGCCGTGACGGTCTTTTCCGTCATGGTGACGTGGAGCCTTGAGAACGCCGTGGAGACGGCAGACAGCATGAAAAGCCGCGGCTACGGGCTGCCGGGCCGCACAGCCTTTTCTCTTTACCGCTTCAGCCGCCGCGACAGGCTGCTGCTTTTGTGGCTGGCGCTCTGCGGCGCTTACGTCGCCGCGGGCTGGGCGCTCGGCGGCGTGAAGTGGCGCTACTATCCCACGGCGCGCGGCGTGCTGACGCCGTATTCCGCGAGCGTGCTGCTCGCGTATTTTCTGCTCTGCCTGACGCCGGTGCTGCTGCAAAGAAAGGAGGCGCGCACATGGAGCTCTATCGCGTCGAAAGCCTGACCTTTACCTACCCCGGACAGTTCGCGCCCGCCCTGCGGGATGTGAGCCTGACGCTCTGCGCGGGCGAATTCGTCACGCTCTGCGGGCTTTCCGGCAGCGGCAAAAGCACGCTCCTCCGCCAGCTGAAGACCGCTCTTGCGCCCAACGGCGTCCACCGGGGCGCGGTCCTTTTCGACGGCCGCCCGCTCTCCGACGTTTCGCAGCGCGAGCAGGCGGAGCGCATCGGCTTTGTGCAGCAAAGCCCGGAAAACCAAATCGTCACCGACAAGGTCTGGCACGAGCTGGCCTTCGGGCCGGAGAGCCTCGGGTACGATACGCCCACCATCCGCCGCCGCGTCGCCGAGATGGCGGGCTTTTTCGGCATGGAGAGCTGGTTCCACAGGGAGGCGGCGTCGCTCTCCGGCGGGCAGAAGCAGCTTTTGAACCTGGCCGCCGTGCTGACCCTGCAGCCGGACGTGCTCATTTTAGACGAGCCGACCGCGCAGCTCGACCCCATCGCGGCGGCGGACTTTCTCGCCGCGCTCGCACGGGTCAACCGGGAGCTGGGCACAACGGTGCTGCTCTCCGAGCAGCGGCTGGAGGAGGCGCTGCCCCTCTCCGACCGCGCCGTTGTGCTGGACGGCGGGGCGGTCCTCGCGGACGGCGCGCCCCGCGCCGTGGGCGCGCAGCTGCGCACGGCGGGACACGAGCTGTTCCGCGCCATGCCCGCCGCCATGCGCGTGTGGGCGGCGGTGGAGAACGACCTTCCCTGTCCCGTCTCCGTGCGGGAGGGGCGGGACTGGCTGGCGGACTTTGCCGCCTCGCACCCCCTCAAGAGCGTGCCGGAGCGCCCGCTGCCCGCGCCATCGGAGGAGACGGTCGTAACCGTCTCGGATGCGTGGTTCCGCTATACGCCGGACGCGCCGGACGTGCTGCGCGGGCTGGAGCTGACGGTGCGGCGAGGCGATCTTTTCGCCATCCTCGGCGGCAACGGCGCGGGCAAATCCACCACGCTCCGGCTGCTGGCGGGCCTGCAAAGGCCCTATCGCGGACAGGTCCGCGTCACCGGCAAAACGGCGCTCCTGCCCCAGGCGGTGCAGACGCTCTTTGCCAAAAAAACCGTGCGCGAGGACCTTGCCGAGGTCACCTCCGACGGGGCGATGCTCGCCTATGTCACCGCACTCTGCCGTCTGGACGCACTGCTGGACCGTCACCCCTACGACCTTTCCGGCGGCGAGCAGCAGCGCGCGGCGCTGGCAAAGGTTTTGCTCACGCGGCCCGATATCCTGCTCCTCGACGAACCGACGCGCGGACTGGACGCGGCCTTCAAGGCGGAGCTGGCTGAGCTGCTTCATGATCTGCTCGCGCAGGGGGTGACCGTCGTTCTGGTCAGCCACGACGTGGAGTTCTGCGCCGCCTACGCGCAGCGCTGCGCGCTCTTTTTCGACGGCTCCATCGCCTCCGACGGCGCGCCCCGGGAGTTTTTCGCGCTCAACCGCTTCTACACCACGGCGGCGAACCGCATAGCGCGCGGCCGGCTGCCCGCAGCCGTGACGGCGGAGGACGTCATCGCCGCCTGCGGCGGCAGGGAAACGCCCCCAAAAGAGCGGCGGGAGCCCCCACCGCAGCCGCCGAAGGCGGCGGACATACCCGCCGCGCCGCCGGAAAAGCGAAGGCTTTCCCCGCGCACGGCTGTCTCTGCCCTGATGGCCCTTCTGCTCATCCCCCTGACGCTGGTGTTCGGTCCCAAGCTGCTGGGCGACCGGAGCTACTACGCCGTTTCGCTGCTGATGGTGCTGGAGGCCATGCTGCCGTTCTTCCTTACCTTCGAGAGGCGCAAACCCCGCGCGCGGGAGCTGGTCGTGACCGCGGTGCTCTGTGCGCTGGGCGTGGCGGGCCGCGCGGCCTTCTTCATGCTGCCCCAGTGTAAGCCTGTGCTGGCGCTCACCATCCTCGCGGGCGCAGCCCTGGGCGGGGAGACGGGCTTCCTCGTGGGCGCGGTGACCATGCTGGTCTCTAACATCCTCTTTTCGCAGGGGCCGTGGACGCCGTGGCAGATGCTGGGCATGGGACTGTGCGGCTTTCTCGCGGGACCGGTGTTCCGCAGGGGCGGTCTGCCAAGGAAGCGGGAGGCGCTTTGCGCCTACGGCGCGGTGAGCGCATTCCTCGTCTATGGCATTCTGCTCAACGCCTACTCCGCGCTGCTCGCCACGGGAACGCTGACGTGGCGGAGCCTTGCAGTCTACTGCGCCTCCGGCTTTTCGATGGATGCGGTGCAGGCCGGATCCACGGCGGTTTTCCTCTGGTTCTTCGCCGAGCCGATGCTCGATAAGCTCGAGCGCGTCAAAATCAAATACGGCTTCGCGTGATGACCGCTCGCCGCATCGCCCCCGAAAATACGGCCGGAGACAGCGACGAGCCGTTCTACCCAGCCGCGCAATGCCGGCAGCGCGTCACGCCACGCCGATACTCGCAAAAAATGCCTGTGATGCTGTAACATCACAGGCATTTTGTCATGGCATATCAGTATGGATGCCGACCGAACCGGGACCCCACAAGGTGGGGCGGCGCGGGTGCGCCGTCACAAGTATTTTGCGCAGCAAAGCCTTGGCGCAGGGGCAATTCACTTGCCCCGAGCATATCCGATCCCCTTGGGGTAGAGCGACCCCAGAGAGCGGAACCCAAAAATAAGACCATCTGCCTTTGGCAGATGGTCTTATTTTTGGCGCAGCGGGTGGGATTCGAACCCACGTGAGGTTTCCCTCAAACTGATTTCGAGCGAATTTGCTTTCCTCCGTCCTGCCGCAGGCAGCGGGGACTTTGGGCGGGCAGACGTTAGCAGCGAACGCCCCTCCTCCGGGACCCCGGCGGGGGTGAAGGGCCGAAAAACGCTGAATTTTCAATGGGTTCCCGGCTTTTTCTTCATTCAAACAACTTTTCGTTTTTTCCGTGCGGAAACCGCGAAGCTGATACTTCCGCGGGGCCTGGTTTTCCAATTGTTTTCTGCACGAAAACCGACTTACACGCATTTCGCCCGGAAAACGACGCAAAAAATCCGCGAATGTACCGAGGTTCTTTGGTGGGGCTGCGCCCTCCTTCGCCGTGCCGACGGAAAGGAGCAAAGATGGCAAAGCCGAAGAAAACCGAGTACACCATCGACGAGTGCTACCTGATGATGTTCTCCGAGTATGAGGACGTCGTCACGGCACAGGAGGCCGCCGGCATGCTGCGGCTGCCGCTCAAGCGGGTCTACCGCATGTTCCGCGCCGGGGAGATCAAGAGCCTCAAGGTGGGCAAGGACGTGCGGACCTGCAAGCTCTGGATCATCGAGTATATCCAGAAGTACGGCTTCATCCGCCAGGAGAAGTTCCACCACGAGCGGCAGGCGGCGGTCACGGTCTTCTGCCAGACGCCGAAGAGCCGCAAGCAGATCCAGGAGTTCCTCGATCTGGCCGACCGGCGCTTCTTCAAGGACTCCGTGCTGAATCCTCTGCTGGAAGACGGAACGCTCGTCATGACGAATCCGGACAGGCCCAACGACGTCCACCAGAAATACGTGGCGACGCGAAAGCTGGGGCCGGAATCCACAATTGAAGATTGAATCACGAAATAAGGCATCGTGGTACTTTTTCCGAAGTACACGGTGCCTTTTTCTATGCCAAAGGAGGAAAACATGGCAGAGAAACCCATTGATCTGGGCCTGGGCAGGGCCTATGAAGAACTCTTTACGTCCCAGGAGGAACGGGACGATCAGAAGCGGGAGAAGATCATCGACATCCCGCTGAGCGAGCTGCACACTTTCAAAAACCACCCCTTCCGGGTGGAGGTGAACGACGAGCTGCGGGAGATGGCCCGCAGCATCCTGGACCACGGCGTGGTGACGCCCGCCATCGCCCGTCCCAGGCCGGAGGGCGGCTACGAGCTGCTCAGCGGCCACCGCCGCAAGGCGGCCTGTCAGCTGGCGGGGCTGGAGACCCTGCCCACGGTGGTGCGGGAGCTGGACGACGACGCGGCCACCATCGTCATGGTAGACAGCAACCAGCAGCGGGAGAACCTGCTGCCCAGCGAAAAGGCCTTTGCGTATCAGATGAAGTACGAAGCTATGAAGCGGCAGGGCAAGCGGACGGACCTCACTTCGCCGCAACTTGCGGCGAAGTCCAGGACAGACGATGCTTTGGCTGCTGAAGCCGGGATGAGCGGTGATACCGTGCGCCGCTATATCCGCTTGACCTACCTCCTGCCGGAGTTGCTGAAAATGGTGGACGAGGGGCGCATCGCCATGACGCCCGCCGTGGAGCTGAGTTACCTGCCGAAAAAGCTGCAGGAGGAGCTGCTGGACACCTGCGAAATGCTGGACTGCACCCCATCCCTCTCCCAGGCCGTGGAGATGAAGAAGCTGGCCCAGGCGGGCAAGCTCAAAGCGGAGGACGTGGTCACGATCATGTCCCGGCTGAAAGCCAACCAGCAGGACAAGCTGACCTTCCGCAAGGCCACCTTCGAGGCCTATTTCCCCAAGGGCTATACGGCCAAGCAGATGGAGGAGAGCATCATCAACATGCTGAAAGAGCGCAAGCGGCAACTGGACCGCCGCCGGGACGAAGCGAGGTGAGACCGTGAAAATCAGCGTCAGCGAGGCCTACAAGACCATGCTCACCGGGTACCCCGAAGTGCTGACCGTTCAGCAGACCGCAAAGCTCCTCGGCTGTGACGATCACACCGTTTATAAGATGATCGACTACGGCTATTTTCCCGCCGTGAAGCCCGGCAAAGCTTACTGCATTTCCAAATACGGACTGATCCAGTACCTGCTGGAAGAAAACAAATTACCGAAAGGAGAAAACAAACATGACTGACTTTATCCGTGAACTGTACTATGGCAATCTCCGCCCCATGAGTGAGGGCGAGATCCCCGATGATCTGGCTGAACTGGTCACCCACGCGGTGGATCTGGAGGACCGGCTGACCGTTGCGCTGAAGGGTGAGGAGAAGGACCTGTTCCTGGACTACGTGGACACCTGCAACGAGGCGCAGGCCCTCAGCGATGAGGAGAATTTCATCAGCGGCTTCCGCTATGGCGCCCGCTTTATGACGGACGTCTTCGGCGGCGACGAAAACTATCTGAGGGAGGATGACTGATATGGAACTGGAGTACAGAAAAGAGGGCGATTACTATCTGCCCAATCTGCTGCCGCCGGACAGCCCCCGCGTGGGGAAATTCGGCCGGATGTACCTGCGTCACCTGCGGGAGGACAAGGAGGGCATCTACACGGGGATGCTGCTCAAGGGCACCCTCAAGGAGCATGTGGAGACCATCGACCGGGACGCCCAGGACCTGTACGAGACCATCGTCCGCAACCAGGCCAAGCAGTACGGCGTGAATGAGGAGCTCAAGGCCCGGGACCAGATGGAATGGGTCCGCTGGATGAATGCGATCCGCCTGGTGGCCGAGGAAGTGGTCATCAAGGAGGTGCTGCAGCTGTAAACTGAATTAGGCAAACGAGAGGCCGTCGGGGAAACCCGGCGGCCTCTTTGCTTTGCCGGAATGGGATTTCAAGTGGCCATTTTGACCACTTGAAACGTGGTGGTGTTCATTTTGAGCACCACAAAAAAACGAAGTGTCCAAATTGAACACTTCGTTTTCTCTCTCCCGTCAAAACAATATAGACACGCGGTCAACATTGTTTGATACCCATCCAAAACAAAGTGGACAAAATGTCCACTTTGTTTTTATCACGCACTGAAAAAAGTTATGTAAACTGAAGGAGGATATTATGAACGATTATTTCACCGCGGACGACGCGGAGGAATACAGCTTTTACCGCATCCCGAAGCCGCTGATCCTGAACCCGGATTACCGCTCCGTCCCGGTCGAGGCAAAGATGCTCTACGGCCTGATGCTGGACCGCATGGGGCTCTCCGTGCGCAATGGCTGGCTGGACGAGCAGGGCCGGGTCTTCATCTACTACACCGTCGACGCCGTACGGGAGGATCTGTGCTGCGGCAAGGAAAAGGCCTGCAAGCTCCTGGCCGATCTGGAGCGCGCCGACCTCATTGAGCGCAGGCGGCAGGGACTGACGAAGCCGTCCATCACCTATGTGAAACGCTTCCGCCAGAGGTCGGAAAATCCGACTTCCGGCGGTCGGAACGACGAGCCCACGGAGGTCGGAAAAGCGGAACCGAATAAGACTGAGATGAAAGAGACTGAGTAGAGTAAGAATATTACCAACTGAAAAAGGAGAGAACGAATGAGATCAAGAAATGTGCAGCTCAACATCCGCCTGACTGAAGCCGAGATGGAGACGCTGGCCCGGGACGCCGCCGCTTTGAAGCGCAGCAAGTCCGAGCACGTGCGCCGCTGCCTTGGCCTTCAGCCGCTAACCGACGAGACCAGCACGGATGACGCAATCTTAGCAAGCAACGCATCGGGGGCCCCACCGGGCTCCCGATACAGCTTTCAGGGGCTTTGCGCCCCTGAGACCCCGCAGAGAGAGGAGGCGGAAGCATGAGAAGCAGACCCCATGAGGTCAAGATTCGGCTGAATGACAAAGAGCTGGACCGGCTGAACAAGATGGTGGCCAGGACCCACTTTGACCGGGAAACCTTCCTGCGCCTGATGCTGGAGGGTTATACGCTCCGGGAATCTCCCAGAGAGTACAGGGAGTTCGACTGGGAGCTTCGGAAGCTGGCGTCCGACCTCAGACTGTACCGGTGGAACCAGTCCATGTCCGAACAGCAGCGGCAGGAACTGGACCGCCTGGCAGGCCGAATCTGGGATTTCATCGACCGGTTGGAGGACATCTATTTCCCGTATTTCAAGGAGAAGAAGTAGTCTGTCAACTGTGCGGCGGGGCCGCTCCGCAGGTTCGACGGGAGGGCTTCGCCGCCGTATGATGGGGTTACCAATTTTGAAGGAGGTAACCCCATGAAACGCAAAATCACTGTTCTGTCCGCGCTGCTCCTGGCCGTCGTTCTGACGGCCGCCATCACGTCCACCGCCCTGGCGAGCGACGGCTCCATGACTATCACGATCCATCCCATCCGCATCCTGGTGAACGGAGAGACGTTCCGGCCCACGGACGTGAACGGGAACGAGGTCATGATCTTCACCGTGAACGGCACCACCTACGCGCCGCTCCGGGCTCTGGCGGAGGCCTACGGCCTGGAGGTGGGCTACGATGCTGAGAACAACATTGCCACGGTAAACAGCCCGGACCGAGTATCGTCGGAGACGAGGGACTTCACCGCGTACTGGACGGTGGAGGAAAAGCCGGTTACCAATTACGGCAGCGAAAAGATCTTTACCGCCGCCTACAACGGCGCTCTGGGCATGGCGGAGTTCAAAAGCTGGTGGAAGTCCCTGTCGGCGGAGGAGATCGCGCAGGGGGCGGAGCAGCTCGCCGCCGAGGCCAGGGCGCTGGCGCCGGGCTATACCGTGACCATGTATTTCTCCTATGGCAGCTATATGCTCGGCACCGCCTGGGGCTATGAGGGCTTCCAGCAGTCGAACTTCCGCCCCGCCTCGGCCTGGATCGGATGAAGGATTATATGACGGCGCTGTACCTCCGCTTCTGCGGCTCCCCGGAACAGGACCCGGAGGCGGAGGCGTTGGCGCAGACGCTGCGGGAGCGGCTGGACAGGGAGCAGCGCCGGGCGCTGCTGAAGCTCATTGACCGCTACAACGCTTACTGCGAGGCGCAGACGGAGGCCGCCTTCATTGCCGGCTTCCGCCTCGCCGCCGGCATCGCCATGGACCTCCGGGGAGGGTGGTATTCGTTTGAGGAAGAGGAGGAGCGGCGAGGGAGCGCTACTTTGCCAAATGCGAAATAACAAGGCTTATATACTGTCCATATTGATAGAAGAGGCCACGCTAAAATACTGGCGTGGCCTCTTCGACACTTTATTTGACCTTCAACTCTGCTTGTTCCATCGGCAGCCATTTGCTGTCTGTCGTTTACGATTAGTAATCAGTGTTACGATCTTAGAACTGAGTCTAGATTTCCTCCAACGGTTTGAAGCATTCTCTTAAAGTCTCATAGGTCTCCCAGGGCACATCCTGTATGACTTCATCTATCAACGAGAACACTTTTTCCGGATACTGGATCGCCCATGTGACGCCAAGCTCGGCTTTTAATTGAAGCCTGTCACTGGATATGTACCTGCTTGCCTCGGAACGCATGTTTGCAACAAAGCTTCTGCAAAGGTCGACGATGTTCTTATCGTATCCGTCTTCAGAAATCGCGTCCAACATTACGGTTTCCAGAGCCCCTTCATGTGCCTCCGGAATAATCAGCAGGAGTATTTCTCTGTCTTTCTCCATATCAAAGGCATCAGAGGATTTGTTCAAAATCCAACGGCGATCTTCGACATCGGGGAATAAACCGCCGAAGGCGCTGACGGCAGATTGCTCAATCGCTGCCGTTTCTCTTTTATCCCGGTCTGTTATGACAGCAATTTTTTCAAAAGCACCGGCGTGGATGATCGGATTCTCCAGGGACTGGTGGAAAAAACCTGTGAAATTGTCTTTTCCACCGACCCCGCAAATCAGCAGATAATCATTCCCACGCTTATACCAATTGACGCTCTCATTTCCTCTGGTGCTTCTGATGTTCAAACCATCCGGGGCTTTCGCAGTATACGTCCATCCAGAGGCTTTTTTCAGATAGTAGCTCAATAGGATCGCATCTGTAGCACCTTCACAAAGAATCAAACTGTTCACAGGCGCACCTCAAATCCGAAAGCTTCGCGGTCTTCAGCAACACTCCTGCCAGAAAGAACTCTTGAATAGCTCTTTTGTTCTGCTTTCTTGATGGTTACAACACTGATTTCATCTGTGTCGTTCTGAATATCATAGTTTTGTGTAGAAAGCAACCCGTCGATTGCTTCAATGCTGTGCGTTGTGATGAACATCTGAACACTAAAGGCTCTGCTTGCTTTTACCAGGAAGTTGAAGATGTCATCGTAATACTTCTTGTGAATTGCAGTCTCCACTTCATCAATCAGCAACACCCCACCGGCAGAGCTGGCGATGGCGTTAGCCAGCACGAGAACTTTCTTAATGCCGTCGCCATAGGTAGAAATCGGCATCAGGCCCAGCTTGGAATGTTTCAGATACTCAATGGGACGATTGCCCTCAGAACTTTTTAACAGCAGGATATCGGTGATTTCAGGGTCAAAGAGTTGAAGCGCCGCAATGCAGATTTCCTTATAGGTATCCTCTTTAATGATGCGGTTAACAATGTTTCCGCGCAAATGCTCAAAAGGAGAAACATAGCTGATGTTGATCGCCTTTTTCCTGGTGACAGGCGTCCCGGTTGCCCTGGAGTAGGTATTCAAGTCAAGGGGGAGCTCTCCGGAAACGCCTTCTTGTTTGTAAAAAACGGTTCCGCTGAATGCTTCTGCTTCCATTTCTGAATCGTGAGAACTGGGGAGTTTATTGTGGGAAATGAGAGAATATCTTCTTATTTCAGAAGCATCTAAGAGAATCTGCTTTTTCTCTCCTTTTACGCTGCACTCTACAGGAGCACCATCACATTTCGCAGATACACTTATAGCGAGTTGCTCTTCGGCATGTGGAAACAAATACGTAAAGTTCTCATACAGAGTAATCCCGCTGGAAAAAACAGCAGCATCCCTGAGCTTGGCAACTCTATACAGATTAGCAAGATCGCTTGGATTTCTCAGCAAAAGGATAGCCTCCAGAACGCTTGTCTTCCCGCAGTTGTTGTCACCAACAATAAGGTTTATTCGATTCAGCGTTGGAATCGAAAGGGCGTGAATTCCACGGAAATCCTGAATGGTCAAAGAATTGATCATTCTTCTTCACCTCCTTCGAAGTCTTCCAATGATACAACAAGCCTGAGGCCCAAACCATCAGCAATTCTTTTCAGTGTATCGATGGTCGGATGGCTTTTTCCGCTTTCGATACGACTAATAAGTGCTTGTGTCAGGCCTGTTTTTTGCGCCAATTCTTTTTGCGTTATTCCGCTATTATTCCTCGCATCGATCAGCTGCGCGCTTATTTCAGAGAATACATCATATTCAGGTGCAGATACTTCGTTTGATTCTGAAGGAATCTCTACTGTTTTCAAAGCTTGATCTAGATACTCCTGGAAGTTTGTCATTCAATCATCACCTTCCATATGAAGTATACCCAAGTAAAAGCAAGAAGTCAACAAAAAATATCTTCAAAGCTATATACGCCCGAATGAAAATAGCTTTGAAGATATAATTGTGCGATTTTATTTACGATGTTGAGGATGAATTGCTGGTTGGTGAGTTTGTAGGTTATTGGAAGGCCTTTACGATTTCCGCAAATTGTTCATCTGTCAGCGAGCAGGAACCGTTCTCAAATCTATCGCCGTCGAGGTAATAAACCAGCCTGTAGTCGCAACTGTAAGGGGTGGCGTCCAGCTTGTTGCAGTCGGTCAGATAGCTCAGGATTTTCAGGTTCGGAATCTGATCGAACAGGCCGGTGTACTTGGACGGATTCAGTTTGATGTCATCTACCAGTTGGCGATTTATTTCACAATAGCTTCCTTCGATGATTTTGGCGCACAAGATGGAATCAATAAAGATTTCAGTTCCTGGACTTTCAACTGGCTCAGATGCAAACCGTCTACGACCATGCTGCGGCGACGCGAATCCAAGGACTTGATCCCGATCCAATACTTCGTGATCTGTCCCTCTCGATTCCTGTATTCATTACTCAACCACTTGCCCTCGTGGATTGCTTTGAATATCTCTCTGCAAATACTAGTCATACGACGGCTCCTATAGCTTGTTATCTTTTGTAGTATTATCTAGAGCGTGTCATTGGCTGTTGTTATAGGTATTATTTGGGAAACCAATTGCCGTGGTGGTTTTGAGAAGAGGTTTTCTGTTAAACACTATAATGACTCTTCCGGCAGAAGCTTCAGCAATTCCTGTATCTCTGCTAAGTGTTTTCCGGTAAAGGTCAGTTTCGTGTCGCTCTCCAGCAGGATTTCAATTTTCCCTTGATTCTTGATCCTCGTATTTTTAATAGTCTGCAAATACCTTTCCCGAATGACGTAATTATTTCTGAGTGCTTCAAACCTTTTGCTGCATTCCAGACATAGAGCAATTCGCATCTGCGGAAAGTAATACCTCGGTTTTAGTTCTAGATTGTTCACCTCGATAAAATTGTACGGCTTAAGTGAACCACACATCTGACAGAAACAAAGTCCGTGCCCTTCCTCGGGAGAATACATATAAAGGGCGCCCTCTCTCGCGTCACTGCTTCTTAATTCAAGCGTTTCACCACTTTTCGATTTGCCCTTATATACTGTTCTCTGGACTGTTTCCGAAACAATTGAAATCGGGTTTTTCCATTGTGCTTTGATGTGGGCCTTCAATTTGGCTATATTATCTGCAGGCGATTCAGGAAAACTATAGGTACCGTAGTTTTCATTAACGCGGCCGTATGCAATATAGGCCAAATCATGTCGCTGCAGGAGTTCATCTGACAAATAGCCGTCCAGGTAAAAGCCTCTCAAAATCTCCGTTGAATTGCGGAAATAATCATCATCCAGCATTTCAACATCATCGTCTGTTAGTGTTTCGAAATAATCCATCTCATCATAATGGATATCTTTCAGTTCCTTACAGTTCAAATACCGTGCAAACTGTTCACATTCTTTATGCACTATCAGTCGTTGCAGCATTTTGACCGGAAAATACCCCTCAGGCTGATCGCAAAGATAAAGATCGGTATCTACAATTTCACCATACTGATTCTTCAGCGGCAATAATTCTTTATTTGCGCGGAGTATTTCGGCGGACTTGTTTTTCTCAAAATGCCCAGCTTTGTATTCGCTGATAAGATAATCATAAATGGCTACAACATTGCTTCCACTGATTATGGATCGTAAGTTGCTGTTGTATTTATTCCGTTCCCACACTGCAGTCATTTCATTGATATTCACGCCTAGCATCTTCTCACACATGGCTTTGGGAAGCATTGTCTCGTTTAGAATCCAATAGTTTGTGTCTGAGATGCGGGCATTTTTCTTTACAAAGATTCCATCCTCGACCCAAGAAATGAATTGGACGCCTCCCGTTACTCCGTATACCGGGATTATTCTCAGCTCCGAAAGTGCTTCCTGATATGAATCAGGAGTATCTTGCAAATAAGCATATAACTTTTCGCGGAACGATTCGTCAGAAATATAGTCCTCGGCAAATTCTCGCAGCAAGGGGAACACAACGGAAAAGTCGGCGATTTTGCAATTCAGCGCATTCATAACAGCGTCGTTCTTTTCTTTTTGTTCCTTTGTGATACCGGGTACCTCTGTATCAACTACTCTTTCAGGCCGTATTCCAGTAAAGTTGCTTGGAGGGAGTGTCCGCAGCAGGAATGCAGCTGCTTCAGGGAAAAGCAGAGTATCCTTATCCGAAATAGCTATGAACGATTTCGGGGAGAAGGTTGGCATGATCTGTTCCTGGCGCAGTTGTTCTAAAAAGGGATAGTCATTGATATACGGCGAATCCGAAAGCTCGTTGACATAAGTGTCCCGCAGGCCAATCCGACGATGTCCTGCTCTGGCAAATCGCAGTATATTTGCCCTGTCTTCTGCTTTCCGTGCATGGATGACCTGAATAATGGCATTGTACATTTCCTTGAGAATAATGCCATTCCAGGCGGAGAAATCAACCTCGATTTCCTCTCGTGACGTTGTGAGTTCATAAGGAGCATCGACGGCCATGGGAATACGTAGTCTGTGCCGTGTTGGAAGCCCGACATAAACCGGGTAATCGGGCAGTGCCGATCTTTTTTCCGGGACATAGCAGGTAATCTGCTGCAGAGGAGAAACCGCTCTTGCGCCGTTTTCCAGTTCGCGTAACGCCTCTGCATTCTGAACTTCAAACTTATAAACGTATTTTCTGTATATATACGTTCTTTTGCCAATAGTTATTATCCTGGAATCATTACCATCCTCGATTGATACTTGAACCCCGTTAATCTCCAGGCGCTTCAATCGGCGCAAACAAAGGCACAACTCCAGAATATCTTGCTCTTTGTATCCGGGGGATACAACCGGATTCTTCAAAGTGATTTCCATCCTGGTACCGATGACCGGATGCTCTGGGGCCCTGATAGCCATTGGAATGGTTGGCGCATCTGCGGAAAGCGAAAAATTGTATTCACCACTATAAATTTTCACTTCGGATGCAGTGGCAAAGATGGTCTTAAACCCAACACCTTTTTTTCCAATAGTCTCGACTTCTCCATTAATCAATCGGTCTTTTGTTGATTCACCGATTGCCGTAATAGAGCGGATGTTGGCACGGCTGAACCCAAGTTCATTGTACTCCGTGACAATGCTCCCTTTGCTCTGGTGAAGAGTGAATGTGGGAAGACAGCCCTCTGGATAATCACAGTCATCTGCATTTTGGAGAAGTTCCTGAATATATCGGTTTTTGTCACTTCCCGATCGCATAATCAACTCGAGGTATTTCTTGTACGATGCTTTCCCGATGGATTCACGAACCGTTTTTCGAATATTTGCCAGGATTCGAAGGAAATCTGCAGCAGAGCCCGTGTTGCTTTCAACATAATCATTCAGTTGGCTGGACGCCTCTTTGAGCCGGATTCTGATGGAAAATGTGTCACTGGAATCTATGTTGTAGCAAAACGATGCGAAAGAGGTCAATGGATTATTGCGCGAGAGAATGATTCCGTTTTTACAAGGCAGATAGGACTCCTCCGGAATATCCAGACAAAAACAATAGCCGTTGCAATACCTGATATAGTCTTCTGCTCTATCAGGTGCGTCACGGATTTCAAAATCCTCCGGCAAAACCTCCTTTATGAGCTTCGCATCTGCACCAGTAAGAGAGAAAAACGGGCGCCGTTTGCCTTTGATTGCTTCATTCGCTATTTTCAAAATGAGATCGGACAAAACTTTGCGTTCCATGAAGCATCTTATCTGAGATTCACTGAATGCAAGATTTTCATCTTTGGGAAGCTGCCGTTCGCTGTATTCGTAGCCAACGGAATCTAGATAATCCAGCGCTTCTTCTGCTGTAGTTGCTGATAATAAAGCTTTCCTGAATAGGCGGTTGTTTATATCACGTTCGATAGCAATCCCAAATCTGCCGATGGATATATCCGCAGGCGCAAGAAACAAGGAACGCCTGGGGGAGAGCATTCTGTAAACTCTCTCAGGTTCCTGTACATTTTCGGCAGGATCAAAATAGAAGATCTCTCCAGCTGCCTTGAAGGAGCCGTCTGGCGTAATGAAAAGCGGCAATTCCAGGATGCTGTGACCTTTGAAAGCATCATAGGAACTGAGGCATTTTTCTTTACCGTTATTGCGGGCGAAGATGCTTTCGTTTGCAGGAGGGAGATAGGAAACGATCTCCTGCCGCGCAATGGAACGCCAATCCATATAAACGTATTTGATAAGCTCGCCCAGATGCTTTGCAGTTTCCGAAAACCAGAGATTGCCCTTTCCATCGCCCTTTCCCTGCGGGTCAACGAACTCGCGGGACGCATCCAGCTTAAAGGGTGCATGGCATACAATCGGAACCGTAAACGCCAATTGTGTCGGCAAAAATGAATACAGACCACCTACGCCAACTTTTTTTACGTCTTCGACATACGGGACAACTGCCTGCAAATACATCTTTTTCCCGCCATTTGTGCCGACCTTCGTGTTCTCTCCATATCTAGACCGGCAGGCAGCGTAATCGTATGTAACGGGAAGGGTATACCTGACACAAGTGATGGTTTCAACCGTTTCTCGGTCAAATCCGCTATCATGATCGTGCAGATTCACAGAGATAATAACGTTATCCTCTCGGTTGATTACTCCTTTTTCGTGCGTTGCGGTTCTGGATACACGGAATTCCATGCTCCGCCACGTATCATAGTATAGTTTCAGCGAAGTCAGCTTGTTAAGGAACAGCAGGGGGTTCCTGCCGAACAAGGCCTCTTTTCTGCAATACTGTTCTTTAATCTGCCTGTAGATTGCTTGCGCCTTGTCTCCGACATACAGTGTCATTTCCGTGCCAAGGCAATACTCGTCACTTTGATATGTTTCAATCGGGATAGTGAAATTATCTTTGTAGAGAGCAAAAGAAAACCAGCCACTTCGAATCAAGACTCTATCAGCGACCCCGAAAACCGATTTGAACCCAATGCCTTTTTCGCCGATTTCAGTTTTCGATGCTGAGATATTCTTAGCGGCTTCTGCAATTCCGGTAATAGCAAATACGTTGAATGGGGAGAATCCCACTTCGTTGTATGTCAGAATGATTTCCCCGCTGTTGAAATCGAATCGCATGTCCAGCTTGCAGTCTTCTGGGTTCTGATAGTCGCAATCATCGACATTCTGAATCAACTCAAAAATGAACCGAAGATTGTTGGAATACAACCCGTCCTCTCCGACCGAAAGCAGAGATTGAAGCAGATCAGGGTAGTTTTCTCCCTTTAACTTATCTGCACGGGCACTGGCGGATCGAAATCGGTTCACTAAGGCGATATACTGCTTGGCATCCCCAATTGAGTTAATTTCCGACGGTGAGACATGCTGCAATTCAACGCGCAGTCTTTCCAGCCTGTCCAGATTTTTACAGGCATTTTCGTCATAAATGGAATACAGCTCGTGTATATTTGCCATGCTCATTCCTCCGTTACAGAAACTACCCCATTCACCAATAGAGCGGTAAAAATATCCGCGCGCTCCGCAGTATCCCGTGTTGTCTGAACTTTGCGGTTATACTTTTCCTGTGCATTTTCCAACTCGCTCTTACGCATACGCCTGATGTTTTCATCAACTGCATCCTGTATTTGCTGTTCCAGGCTTCGAATCCGATTTCTTTGCGTGTTGGCCAGGCTCTCTAACTTAAAAGTAACAGTCGACTGAACTTCCCGTTTGAAAGATTCTCTTTCTTCAAGCCATAATTGCACATGTTGATCTTCCAAGGGAGACCAGTCGTATTCACCGCTGGGATACTCGTTGCTTCCTGCCACTTCTTCTAATAGGTATGGCAGTTCAGAGGCAATCTGCTCGTTCTCGCACACAGTGACTAGTTTCGTATATGCAGTAAAGCCGACATATCTCCATGCATACACTGAAAAAACATAACGTCCAGAAGGGATGTCGGAAGTTTGATAGTTTAGGTATATATGCGAAGTATCCTGATTTGCAAAAAAAGCTGCAGCCTGCTTTGCCAACGGATGCATAGCTGTTATAAAGAAACTATCGCGATCCTTCAAAGCTGCTTCGGAATCAAAGGTAATCGTGTGATTGGGCTTATTCCCGCTCAAATAGTTCTCCCAGGTACGACGCAATGCGGTTCTGATGCCAGGAAGAGATCTTAGGTCATCTCGAAGTATCCCACGAGCGGATGCAGACAGTCGCAGGTTCTTCATGACAGATTCTCCGATAATATATGCCCCAGGCCCTACTCGCTGACTGATATACTGTACAACTAACTTTTCGAGGTTCGATTGGGTCAGCCATGGATTCTCCGCTTGTCTGATTTCCTGAGAAGTTGCAAATTCGGAAAGATCAAACCCAAATAGTTCCTTTTCTTCCTCTTCCAGTCGATTGAGTTCCTGGATTTTTCTGACCTCGTTGTCAGCCATTTGTTCCAGCTTCGTTTTTCGTTCTTCCTCAGTCAGAGACGGATTCATGACAATGTTCTCAATACCCGATGCGATAGCTCCGAGTATTTCCTCGCAATCTCCGATGCTGCTCTCGAAAACTCCAATTCTCATCAGGCAGCGATAATAGATATCGGCGTCAACCGTTCCCTCAGTAATGACGTTATAGATACTGACTGTCTCGCTTCTTTGGCCGCGTCGATCAATTCTGCCGATTCTCTGTTCGATCCGCATTGGGTTCCAAGGAAGATCATAACTAATCATCATGTCGCAGAACTGGTAGTCCAGGCCTTCTGATCCTACCTCAGTAAACAGCATGATATCAATTGCGTTAATATCGTCCCTTGGAAGCTCAAAGCGCGCTTTGAGAGCATAGCGATCCTGATCGGCAACACTGCCATCAATCTGCTGGACACGATACCCCAGTGAACTCAGCTTTTTCCTGAGATATGCCAGCGTATGTCGAAACGTACTGAACAACATGATTTTGTTGTTCTTCATTTCCTGCTTCTGGCGAATAATCTCCAGCGTTTTTTCAAACTTCGGATCTTCTTCCGGCAGATGATCCGCCAATTCAAGAAGCCGTCTGGCCAAATTTGAGAACATGTCACCGGATTGCCCATCCATATCGAAAGCAGAATACTCCAACTCTGGATCGTCATTCATTTGCTGAAGCCTTCTGCCAATTATATCTCTCAAATAAGGCGCCAATCCAAAAACGCAACTGGCTGCCTGCCTGCGAATTGTGCTAATCATGAATGGAACGGTACGGGAATCGTGAAGGACAGAAAGCGTACTTCTCTCAAAGGAAAGCAGCTCATCATGCAGTTGACGTTGATATTCAGTAAACTCGTTGGAAATCGTATACGTTCGACGAACGCAGAAATCCTGTATATCGCGTCTTCTCGTTCGATTCAGCATGGTACTGAAGCTATGGAGAGACTCAATATCTGAAATCAGTCTGACGCGTTCCTCTCTGGACATGTCGTGGTTTTCCAGTCGTATCAGAACATCGTCATAAAGCGGGTTTTCTGCTATTACATTATCTCCCCACTGTGTTTTTTGGACTGCGAGCAATTCGCTGATTGCTTCCTTGTTCCATCCTTCAGCAGCTGCTCTGGCTATATGAGCTGCCCGTGTAATGTAAGCATTTGGCTTGGACATCATCTCGAAAGTCTTCTGATCGATTACAATGTCAGGACGCAGCACATTTAGAATGGTAAACAAATCATTATCGCTTGTTTGAAGGGGGGTCGCAGTCAGCATAACTACGGCATCCGCGTGATCACAGAAGTACTTCGTGCACTTGTATGCGAATGCTTTTTCTTTATCCATGCTACCATTTCTGATATGATGCGCCTCATCAACTATTACCAGATCAAAATGGGGTTCAGGGTCAAGAGCGTTCAGGCCAAATGAACGAATCCCAAATCGCTCGTCCCCGTTGTATGTTTTTGAGTCCATAATAGAATACGGGATGATAACTTTGCTGTATCGGGCTGGCCACTCGCCATCCCGGTCCGTATCAGAAATAATCTGCCGCAGAGTCTGGCCATCCAATGGGATAAACTCTTCATCAAAGCGCTTCATTTCATCTTCCCATTTGCGCTCAGCGACCAACGGTCTTGGGCAGATTACAACTACACGCTCCAACTCTGTGCGTGCTTCCAGTTCTTTGATAATCAAACCCGCTTCAATCGTTTTGCCGACACCTACACTATCTGCAATCAGAATGCGAGGCTCGTCGGCATGGATCATTTTCAGCGCAGGACGAAACTGATAAGGAACGAAATCTATGCGGGCAGAGTTTAATGAATATAGGTTTTGTGCTGATGGGTTATTAATCTGATAGGCTGTAAGGTAGCTCCGTACTGCGTCAACATTGACCCAGTGATATCCTGCAGTTTCCTGAACAAGTGCAATCTGCCCGGAAAAGAATTGTCGGATTGTATTATTGACGAAAACACCATATTGCTTTACGGAACCGACTGTTCTCACAGATACTACGATTCCTCTGGTTTCGGGTGACCCAATCAGGTAAACCAGGCTATTTTCCTGAATTTCGCTTGATGCAGTTGCATTGCCCTGTGCAGTTGCCTCCGGTCCCACAATGATGAGTGATGTATCCGGAATACTGTCCGGTTCCTCAATTCTTGATATAAAGCGCTCTATGTCTAAGAGGATAGTTTGATTACCATTCAACTGATTGATAAATGTCGAAATCGTATGGAGATCGCGGAGTATAGAGTCTTTTCCGGGTAAAGTAGCACTGCAATGGGCCCAATTGTTGCGGACGGTCATCATCTCCCGAACAGTCTCACGTTCGCTCGTCGGCAGATATGCAACTGTCCTCATGTCGTACCACGACTTATTTGCAACGCGCAGCAATGCCGCAAGATCAAAATCGGATAATCTGGAGTAGTTATGCGATGATGCCATTTCGCGCTGGGCAAAACTTAGACTTGGCAAAACGCAATCCTGCCACCAGGTATCTGTTACTCTGGGCAAAATGTCCTGTAACCAGTCCACCAGAGAAATTGTGGCTTCGTGGAGAAATGCATTCATTTTACTGATAATGACCTGAGCATCCATCTGTCTCTACTCCTCAGTAAACAATCCTTATGTATTATAATTTCCTAACCGACAATTCTCGTCTGCAACATCCGAAACACCGCATTCGGGCTTCTGCTGAACGCTTATACACAGTGTTTTCTCGGTGACGGTATTTGTTGACGTCAATCTTCCGGCAGTCAAAGATAATCGTGACATTTCCGAAGACGGAACTGGCATGTCATTGAGTTGATTCAACCACCCAATAGAACAACAGCGTTCGTTTTTCCTTTCACCTTAGCCATACCTCGCGAAGCGAATTCGCTCATCCTATCGCGTATAGTACTTGGTCAATTTTTCATTGCAGATCTGCTCGATCTCCATCTTTTCTTCCGCGCTCAGCGCCTTCCACACTGATTCATCCACCTGCACGATGCCCAGTGTTTTCGTGTGATGCATCATGTTCATGTCCTCGAAGCGTTTGAAGGGATTGGAGAGGATATTCCGCTCGGCCTCTTTATCCGTATATCCGCCCTTGGCAAAAATGCTGGTGGCCTTTTCAACCTTCTGGCCGAGCAGACGCCGTCCTTCATAATAGGAGCGGAAGTAGCGGACGATATCCTCCAGCTTGACGCGGCCCTTGACGTCAGCGCAGAGGAGGATTGCCTTTATCAGTACCGGCTTATAGGAATAGCTCATGTCCATCTGCCGAATCATTTCCATAAACAAATCTTTGCGGTTGCCGTCGTCAATGAGCCGCCAGCCGTATTGCTCGGCGTAGGCTTTGAGCGTTTCCTCCTTGAAATACTTGAAGGTGCGGTGCTCGCTCATAGGCACGATCAGATCCGGCACCAGCTTGCCCTCGCGGACATACCGCTCGATGGTCTCAGTTTGCACGTCCACTCGTCGCACAAACTCCATCTGCGAGATCATCCCAGCGGCCTCTTCCTGCCAGTTGAAGATATCCACTACCTCATAATCCGTGGCGTCAACGGGATAATCTATCACCGCATCTGGTTTCTCGCCCTTCCGGTACAGATCTTCCTCGGCTTCCCGCTGGCCCTTTTTGCCAACTACGGTTCCGCCTGCATGATAGTCCTTCAGCTTAAACAGCCGGTGCAGGGAGTAGGGCATGTTGTACTGGCTCGCATTATCTACGAAGTCGAAGACCATCAGGTGATCCTTGCCCTCCGCCGTGCGCATGCCGCGGCCAAGCTGCTGTGTGTACAGCACCTTTGACATGGTGGGCCGCGCCATGAACAGCACTTCCGTCTGCGGGCAATCCCAACCCTCGTTCAACAGATCACAGGCACAAAGCACCTTGATTTCGCCGCTGGCAAACTTGGCGAGTTGCTCATTACGCTCAGAGGTTTTCATGCTGCCGGAAACGGCAATCGCGGAGACGCCAGCTGCGCGGAACAGCTCGGCGATCTGTTCGGCATGCTTCACGGAGGCACAGAACACGACGGTGCGCTTGTCCTTCACGTAATCCAGCCAGGTATCGACAATGAGTTGATTGCGCTCCGTCACGCAGATCTTCACGTCCAAATCTCGGATATTGTACTGGACACTGTTGAAGCGCACCTTGGTCATATCGATGTTCGTATGGATGCGGATGCATCGGACGGGCACCAGCGCACCGATCTCCACAGCGGTCTGGATGTCCAGCTTGTGCGCCGTATTCTTGAAGATGTCCAGGATGTGGATATCGTCCGCCCGCTCCGGCGTAGCCGTGAGCCCCAGCGTGAACTGCGGCTTGAAATAGGCCAGCACCTTCTGATATGTATCCGCAGAGGCGTGGTGCGCCTCGTCGATGATCAGATAGTCGAAAGCGTCCTCACGGAACTTATCCAGATTCAGTGCCACGCTTTGGATGCTCCCGCATACCACATGGGCGTCCGGCTCCTTAAGGTTATCCGCGAACTTGCCGACGGTCACCTCCGGCCACAGGTCACGGAACGTGTTGTAAGCCTGATTGACAAGTTCCATCGTGTGCGCCACAAACAGTACCCGGCCGCCGCATCGTTTGGCGTCCATGACGGCGGTCACAGTTTTACCCGTGCCGGTGGCGTGGTAGAGCAGGGCAATGGTCTCACGATTCTGCCGCATGGCCGCCAGTGAGTCCAATGCCTCCTGCTGGTATTCTCGGAGCTCCAGTTGGTCTGCTTTCAGCGCCCGCCCCTGCTGAGTGGGCAGATAGTCCTCAATCTCCTTGAAACGCGGATCACTGCCGAGGAACACGCGCAGCTCGTCCTTTACGGTCTCCGGCTGTTTTTGCATCTGCCGGACCGCCCAGCGGTATACGTCCCAGCCCAGGTGAATCATGCTGTTTTGTTTCAGCAGATCGTCATAGAACTTGTCCTGCGATACCAGCCGTGGGTTGTGGGAAGCCTCGTCGTCGATCTCAATGGCAACGCGGGTCGCACCGTTTTCCAGCACGAAATCGGCGAACCGGGCATTCTGATAAATGTCGTAAAACGGGTACTGTGAATACAGATACCCGGCTTTTTCTGCCCCAAAGGTATCCGCGAAAAGGTCTATGAACAGATCCTCGGCCGCGCTGCCGGAAACCGATCTGTATTCAGGCATGGTGTCACCTCAGTCTTCGTATACTTCTTTCAGGAAAATGCGCTTCTCGAAGCCGCCGCGCTCGGCGGCTTTTTCTGCGCGTACCCGTTCCAAGTCCTCAAGGGAATAGCCGCGTGCAACCGTGACCGCCCGAATGACCTCCAGCAGATCGGCCAGTTCCTCGATGTTTTGATCCTTATGGTATTCGGTCAGTTCTTCATCTAGCTTGGCATCGAGCATTTGGAGATAGTCTTCGGCGGAAAGAATTTCTGTTGTACAGAATTTGCCAGAAGATTCGATAATTTCTGGGATGTGATCACGAACAAGTTTGTTGTATTCTCTCATGGTGTTTTTATATGATCCTCTTGTGTCACTCGGCAAATACTTCCGGATAATTAATCATTACTCTGGTTATTGAATTTCGCAAATCTTTTGGCGCAGTCTTTATAATAGCTTTTTTAATTAAAAAAGTGGATCCACTGAAATCTATATAGCCTAGGTATGGAGCTTTAGTTAGCGCAAGAGCTTCTTCTCTAAGAAATCCATATTTTTGAAGAGCAATAACATAGTCGTTTGATGTTCCATACTCAACATATTCATACCAGTCATTCTTTAGAGAATCCTTTCCCCTGACTTTTATGATGGCTTCGGAAAAGCGAAGGAAATACATCAAGAATTTGTAGTTCACGATTTGCTCAATATCTTTCATCGCCTCATTCATTATTTGATTTTTATGCTGTAAGGAATGATTATACGGTTCAAGGTGATACATTGGTTCATATGAAACGAGTTGTCCATTGGTATCTTCGTAATGCTTAATTGCTCCTCGTATTATTTCATGTAGACCCTTTCCCTGCATCCATTGACAAAGTATGACAGTATAGTAGCTGAGACGGTCTCCTTTTCCTAATGTATATTTTTCATATACCGTCCACTGGAATACTTTTGACAGTTTTTTGAGAAAGCTCAGGCATTCGTAGTAGTCAAAAGAATTTGGATAACTAAGATCACTGTTTTCAATCACACTATACAGTGATTCTTTTTGGCGTGCAGCGATATTAATATCATCATCTTCTGATACAATCGATCCGAACAGCTTTCTGATATCAATGATCTGCTGCGGTGTTATAACGTCGTGTTTTTTGAAGTCTTGCACTATATAACTATCTTTTTGGGCGCAAATATCGTGAAGGAGCATATTAAGGCATTTTGCAGCATAGTCATATGTAGTTTCGGTGAAACCTTTATCTGCGTATTTCTCTCCTTCAAGTAAAAGATTTGTTTTTCCTTGAAGCAAGGTTTCAACGATTAGCTTTTTATGCTTTTTTGCTAATGCCTTTGACGGCAGTAGTTTTTGCACCGGTATCTCATTAAGAATAACATCATCATAGTATTTTCGAGCAGCGCTGTTTTCAATTAATAGATAGACATTCCCATACTCATTTAAGGAAACTCTCCCTGCTCTCCCCATCAAATTAAGTGCGTCGATTTCTGAAAGATTTGAAGTCGCTTTCTTATGATCGAAAACAAACAAATTGTCTACAGGGACATTCACCCCTTCCAGCAAAGTACTTGTGCAGAAGCAGTAAGATATTGCACCTTTTTTTATCAATTCCTCGATTTTCAGCCTGATTTCCGCTGGTAAAGCTCCGATATGAAAAGCAATCCGACGTCGAATTAAATCCGCGAGATAGTACTCTTTATGAATTCTTTCCTCAATTTGTTTTGCGACTTCTTCTAGATCGTCTTTAAAACAGTCATCACTTTTGCCCTTGAGTCTTTCTGCTTGCTCAACTGTATCACAAAACTGTTTTGCAAGACTAATTGCCTTGCTTGCAGATGAGACATAGATTAGATTGCTCTTATCCTTTCCTAATACAATGAGTGCATCAATCCTCGATTTTATTGAGACCGGAAGCTGTCCACAAAGAACGATCGTATTGGACAATCCATTGTAAATCGAGACTTCTCTTTTATTTAAATCTAAATAAATTTTGTTTTGTGATACAGGAGAAAACACGAAACGCTTTCCCGCCGCTTTGTTCTTAACTTCACTATAATAGTTTGTTAGTTCGAGGTATACATCAGGGTTGGGAATCAATGGAGAGGAAAAGAAAATATGGACGGTGCCTCTCTCTTTCAGAATATCAAGAATCTTGTAGTATATTACGCTCCTTTTGTCCTTATCTGATATTTTATGGGCTTCATCAACAAACACATATCTAATCTCAATATTGGGCTGCTTTAGTAGGGATGAATAGAATCTTTCTGGTGTTAAAACTGCAACGTATTTTTCGCCTTCCGACAACGAGGACATGCTAGTGATTACCTTATGTTTTCCAATCCCGAGATAATCCTGGAATTGTTCAATCATGGTTCCAGCTATCTCAGATAATAAGGCGCGCGTTGGAACCAGGATAACGAAATTTGATTCTGTGCCTTCTCGTAGTTTCTCCCGAATATAGTTTGTGATGATAAAGGTTTTTCCCATTGATGTTGGCGCGGAAAAACTAAAGAATTGATTCGAATTCAGATTTGATAATGCAGTGTGTTGCGCATTAAACAGCAGTTTGTCCGAATCGGGAATACGGTTGACGTTTTTATGAACTTCTGTTTCAATACTCCGAAGTATATCGTCTTGAGTTAACACTTCTTGTGTATAAATCATCTGAGCTGAAACGAAGTTCGAAACATTAATGTATACCGCTTCTTTGTAAAATAGCACTTCAGCCTCAAGCGGGAATAGAGCAGACAACAAAATGACTATTTGTTGTGCAAGGTTTTGGTGGGCCTCAACATCAGATAGCGACAATACTTCTGCATATCGCAGCAATCTTTGATAGGCATTATCATATGTTAGTGGTTTATTATTAAAAACACAGCCAATATAATCTGACAGCAATCTTTCGTATTGCTGACACAGGAAGCCATCATATTCTATATTTTTTAGAAGATAAGAAGCTAGACTATTATCCATTCTTGATATCCCCCCACGCAAGATGCGGCTTTCCCTGCGTTAATGACTGCATAATAGTTTTTCTGTCCCTTGCTGCATCATGAAAAGGCAAAAAATAGAAATTAAACTCATAGTTGCTCACTTTGTATTCGCTAATTTTCTCAATAATTCGTTCTTTATATGCAAGAACTTGCTTAACATTTGCCGTTATTATTTTTTCTGCATACTCATCATTTGAATCGTTTGATCCATCATATTTCACTGAGTAGCCTACAAAAATGCCAAAAACGGTTTCTCGTGGTTTTCTGGGGATCGAGACTATGTATTCCTTAATTTCGGCTGCTTCTTCTTCGTCAACGATTTGCTCAAGCAAATGTCTATCAAGCAGGCTTCTATCTTGTGTGTTATTAGTAATATAGTCATTAATTGATGCGAAGGCTGCATCGATTCCTTCCCTCAACTCATTTTGAATTTTCGCTTCTCCAATGACTATCTGCATGATCTTTTTCCCGGCATCAGACGCCCGAAATCTATAATGAATCCCGTCTGCTCCTTTCACGTAATCAGAAGCGCTCGTTTTTAGTTCAACCTTGCTGAACAATTTCGGGGCTTTTAAATCCTGTTCGAGAAATAAGTATAGAAGTATTTCACCTAGCTCGCCACCAGCTCCCCTATCTTTATTATCTAGAATAGGCCTTAAGTGGCTGATTGCATCTAGTATCATTGTTTCTCTCTTTCGCGGGTTATTTTCTGCTTCAGCTAAGTACTTACGAGAAAAAACGTATCGTGATACATTCGGCAGAATATACTCATAAAGCTCATCATATGTAAACAGCTTATTCTCCGTATTCAGCATAAACAGGCGCAGATAGTTTTTGCTGGGAACGTCGAATTCCTCTTCGGATATTTTATTGAAAATGCCGAAGCCGTCTGAGTATGAAGTTCCTTTATGATCTGGCATATTATTGTCTCCTCGAGATATTCACACGCAAGCCTTTTTGGAAGCTATCTACCGAGTTTTATCCCACTACAAGCTTGTTCGTTTTCTTCAAATACTTCGCCGGGATCGGGGAATCCAGTCGCCAGGTGATATTCATGGGCTTTTCGCCCTCGTGCTTCACATAGTTTGCTGTACCGAGATACGTGTAGGCCTCAGCGCCGTTAGTGATCCGGTCGGCTTTGAATTCACGGACGAACAGCAGCACACGGCTGCCCTGCTCTTTATGGTGGATGTACCGCTGGCCGGTGGAGGAGCGCTCCGCTGTAGTGCTCTGGCTCTGCCAGTGGAACAGCCATTCGTTAATCGAGTAGTCGTTGTACATGGTCGTAGGCGAATAGTCCTTATCTGCCTTATTCAGCGTAACGAAGAACACGTCCAGCTTCTGATCCGGCAGCCACTTCACGCCCTCACGCACAGTCGCGGGCTTCAGGAAGTCCAGTGCCACCAGCAGCTGGTCACGGGTATAGGTGCAATGCAGATCCAGCGGGCAGCCAAAGCCCACAGCCACCGGAGCGTCAATAAAGTCGATGCGATTGTATTGGTATTTCAGCAAGTCGATCAGCTCACCCAAAAGCACCGGACTATCAGCCAGAGCATAGAGATTATCCCAAACCTCATCGCTGCTCCAGTCTTCAGCCGCCTTGCCCCAGACTGTTATATAGAACATCTGAAGCATCCGCTTTTCCATATCGGAGAGCCTGTCGAAATCCACATCATCCAGCCGCGGCAGAAAATCCAGTAGGAAGGAGATCCAGCGGCGGGAATCGACGACAGCCAGTCTTGCCATTGCCTTGGTTATCGTCTCTTCCAGCGGTTCGTTGAAATCGTCGATCACATCGGCACGGGCACACAGACGGGAGAACGTGGCAAACTTGTAAATGCTGCGGGGATCGAGATGGTAATAATCCAGGAAGTTGGCAAGGGTCAAATCGAGGCCTGTATCTTCGTCAAAAGAAGCCACGCGAGACACCAACCCGGCTGTGTTGCCATAGGACGCCCGGATATTATCAAGTATGTACTTGGCCGCTTTCTTTTCCAGCTGGATATAGCAGCCCTTCGGAGCGGATACAAAGCCGTCCTTGATCTCACGGGTCACGCTTCGCGTAGTATTGGAGAGAAGCGCAGCAAACTTGTCCTCAAAGTTATATTTTCTGTTTGCCTGGCCGATGAAGTCAAGAACGGTCAGGCAATCTTTATCTTCCGCCAGACGAAGGCCACGGCCCAACTGCTGAAGGAAGATGGTCAGCGATTCCGTGGGGCGGAGGAACAGCACGGTGTTGACTTCCGGAATGTCCACACCCTCGTTATAGATATCCACGACAAAGATGAACCGCACCTTGCCTGAAACGAGGCAGTCCTTGGCGCTGCGGCGCTCCTCATCTGGCGAATGCCCGGTCAGGAACATGGACGGGATCCCATGATCGTTGAAGTACTGACACATGAACTCTGCGTGCTGCACCGTGACACAGAATCCCAGGCCCTTGACCTCATCAATGTCCGTTACATATTTCAGCAGCGAGGAAACGACCAAATCCGCCCGGCGCTCCGCGACTAAGCCGCTCATCGTGTAAATGTTGGACAGTTCATTCCTGTCATAACCGCCAGCAGACCATTTCAGCTTGTCCAGGTCTATCGTGTCGGTCACACCAAAATACTGGAAAGGGCAGAGGAGCTTGCGGTCGATGGCCTCCGGCAGGCGAATCTCAGCCGCAATGCGGTTGTTGAAGTATCCGAGCACACTCTTGCCGTCCATGCGTTCCGGCGTGGCGGTCAGGCCGAGCAGAATCTTCGGCTGGTAGTATTCCAGGAGCTTCTGATAGGTTGGCGCTGCCGCGTGGTGGAACTCGTCCACGATGATGTAATCGTAAAAATCCGGGGAAGTTTTTGCCGTGAAGTCCTGACTATTGAAGGTCTGGATGGACATGAACAGATTATCGATGTTATCCGGACGATAGTTGCCCACAAACATATCGCCGAAGTTGGCATCCTTCAGTACGGCCCGGAAGGTGTACAGGCTCTGCTTGAGGATCTCCTCCCGGTGAGCCACGAACAGCAGGCGGCAGGGCCTTCCGGTATTCTGCTTGCGGAAACGCTTATAGTCCAGAGCTGAGATCACGGTCTTGCCGGTACCTGTGGCGGCAACCACTAAATTGCGGGTATACCCACGGACGGTGCGCTCGGCCTCCAGCTTGTCCAGAATCTCCTGCTGATAGGAGTAGGGCTGGATATCCATGGTATAGATCTCGGTATTATTGCTGTCGAAGTATTTCTCCGCCTGCAGTGCACGGGCCAGTCGCTCCCGCTGCCCCTCGTCGTAGTATTCAAACTCTTTGTCGTTCCAATAGCTTTCAAAGGTGGCGGTGATCTTCTGTGTCGTCTCCGGCAGATCCTTCATGGTGACCTTGGTATTCCACTCCAAGCCGCTGGTCAGTGCCGCATTGGAAAGGTTGGACGAACCCACATAGGCCGTTGTAAAGCCGGTGTCCCGGTAGAAGATATATGCCTTCGCATGGAGCCGGGTAATCCTAGTGTTGTAGCTGACTTTGATCGTCGTATTGGGGAGCTTGCGCAGTTCCTCGATGGCTTTTACATCGGTAGCCCCCATGTAGGAGGTGGTGATGATGCGCAGCTCACCGCCATTTTGTGTGAAGGTGGTCAACTCGTCTATGATGAGGCGCAGCCCACTCCACTTGATGAAGGAAACCAGCATGTCGATCCGATTGCATGACACGATCTCCTTTTTCAGTTCTGTGTACATCTGCGGCTCGTGAACCGCACCTGTGAACAGGCTGGATTGCGCGATAGAGGTCTCTGGGCGGACGACCTGTGCCTTTTCATCCAGAGTCCAAATGCTATTCTGCCGGTCAAAAAGCGCAAGAAGCTGCTCCGCCCTCTCCGCAACCGTGAGCGAATCGAAGTCAGTCTCTTTTGTTTCTGCCCGGATCGTGGTAATGATCTGGTTGGCCAACGCAACCTGCGCATTCAAATCCCCGCCATTATCGCGGAGATTGTCCAGCCCGCGCTCCACCACCTCGGCCACATACTTTGCCAGCACCTTGGACGCTTCAGCAGTATCAATAGGCGCAGTTTGACTGAGCTTGTCCGTGGAGGAAAGCTCAATATCAAGGTTTTTGTTTATGACTTGTTCGTAGAGACCGTCCTGCAACATGTGAAGCAATCCAGCTTTCGTCATAAATTGTCTTTGTTTTGATAGAGAATCACTCAATTTGAATCCTACTGGGCCGATACACTTTCAATTTCATTATTTTCCTTTCTGGAACTAGTTTGTGTGACACTCTAAATTAGGGTCATTCAAACCTTCTCCTGATTTCTTGAGCGGTGTATTCTAGCTCGGGATAAATGTAGTCTGCCCGGAATCCTATGTAAGACAGATCCCGCAAAATTTTTTTCTTATTCTTCGGCTCAATAAGGATGCTGCAAAACCTGTTGCTGATCTTATCTTGGCTCAGCGGCTTTACTTCTTCAGAGATTTTGAAGCGATTTTTCATTTTGCTCCAGAAATCGTCGTTATCTTTGTATGCCTCACGCATTTTCAAAAAGCATGTGTCAGTAAGGTATGGCCCTGGTTCACTACGGTAATAGTCAATCGGTTCTTTGTATAGCGCTTCTTCGAGGGTTGCCCTATCAATTTCTCCTCGACCATATTCCCGTATCGCCGTATCAAGGCCAAGCTCTGATTCATGAATGAGAATGTATCTATATCGGTCAACAAGGTGGTTTGGGAAGACCATAAATACACCGGCCTGATTAGCAATTCGCTGATTCCAGTATTTAGGTCGAATCACCGTCGTTTCATCATAGATGTACGCTGCTGACAAATATCTTTTCAAAGATAATTGTTCGCTGCAATAATATTCTTCAACCGTGTAGTTGGGGTCGAACATCTTTTTCGTTGCCGCCGTGCATATTACATTGACATATTCCGACGAGTCATTTTGCAAGAAAGAACTATGGCAAAGAACCCTCCCTGTTTTTTTCGGTTTGGATTCGCAAGCGAAATAGAGTGCAACAAGCGGGTTTAAGGAAAAATCAAGTAGTCTGGTCGGAAGCCCATAATGCTGCATCTTTGCAAGAGTATCAAACTCAGTAAGCCCGCTAAACGCGTCCGGTCGCCTTGTTAAAAAATCATTGATGAGCGTTGCTTCCATTTCGTGCTCTGGCTTTTTAATCCTCGCCAAGCCAGGGAGAAGATCATATTCAGAATCAGACATTCCGCGGTATACAACAGTGTCGCTATAGAGCAGGTTACTGTTTATCTCTGAAATAGAAGCAACTATCCGAATATAATCGGCCAGGTTATCGATGGAAAAAGTTGGATGAGCGTAATATTCATCTTCCGGCGGAATAATCCCGTCATAATCCTTAAACACCTTTTTCTGTATTGCTTGTGCAAATGACATGTCAAGAACAGCCAATGCTACACCCTTCTTTCCAAATTGGTGCGGATTTCCTGCATCTTTCGATACTGTCTTTAGTTTTGCCAGTTCTTCGATTCAAACCCACAGCCCCTTAAATGCTACCGACCCTTTCGAGGGCTACCCGCTATATTCGAACCGAGTTCTACCTTATTCATCCTCTTCTTCAGAAGTCTCACTTGGCTCTTCTGCAACGACATTGAATGTGAACTGATCCTTTTCAAAGCCATATTCAGCCAGAAGGTTTTCAATAAAACGGATACACGACCATGCTGATAGATTCGCTTCCAGATAGATTCCATCTGCAACCTTCCACGGCCACCGCATACCATCACCACTTGTGTTTAAGTGCGGGTGCTTTTTGTAAGTCACGTTGAAAGAGTAACTATTATCTGCCAGCTCTTTCAGTTTTCCGGGGACCTTTTTATCAAGGAGCTTGATAACATCCAGCAACATCAGAGCATATTTATTTTGCCGGTACACTTCATCAAAGAGTCTGAAGGAGACAAGCTTCTTACCGGTGACACCGCTGTAGTCATTCAATGTTATCGTCTCGACATACTCGAATTCGATAGTATCATCAGAAACGCGATCAATCTGATAGCGGTTTGAGACAATTGCCGCTAAACGGTCTGCCCTTGCCTGAATGTCAGCAATCTGCCAACTGCCCTTATCCAGCACGTCACTATTAAGGACGACCGCTTTAGAGTTTTCTCGAATAATCTCTTGCTTTTCCTTGAAGCTTTTATTCGAAAGCTCAGAGTTATAACCAGTCACAGAGAGATTTCCAAGTGTATGAAGATAGAGTTCATGTTCTTCAGGTGAGATATAATTCCAATCAGCGTTCAGTGTTTGAGGCATGATATGCTCAATGGTCAGATTCTCAGCCTGAAGAACCTCCTTGCCATCACCGTTTTCAATATCTAACAGAAGGAATCGACAAAGAGCAGGATTTCCGTAGATGTTTGCTGTTTTTAGTGAACGCTCAAACTCTACTGCGGACGGAACGACATCTTTGGAGGAAACAGTAAACAAAAACTTGTTCAAGGCTTCATAGTACTTTTGCTTATTGGATGTGACCTTGAAAATACGGTTATAGAGATAAGTGAACAAGCCCCGCAAAGTGTTCGACGGCACGCCACAAACCAACCTGCGCAGAAGATAAGCCAAGATGAATTGCAATACATTTTCGACTACGGTTTCGCTGATTACTTGTTTGTGGTAATCGTCAAACACATGAAACAGGAATGGATAACAAGTTGACTGATTCAGAATGCGCAGCCGATGAAGGAGCTCGTTTATCCTTTTTGAGTAATCCTTGTTCCCATTGACGAAAGCGCTGTAGATCCCGGCATAATATTTGAGTTCTTTCAAACAGCTTTCATGGGAGAAGCCGCTCTCCTTAAAGAGCTGGACAAACCGATTATAAAGCTGCCGGCTGTTTACAGGTTTGCTTGTTTTATAAACGATATAATGAGAGAAGAAATCATCCAGATTGGAATAATCCATCTTCTTGCGAAGCAGTTTTTCAATCGGAAGCCAGTAATCCTCATAAAGCTTTTCTTGGTCATCCGCGTTCATCAAAAGGAAATTACGGATCAAGTCAGCATTTGAAAGTTCCAGCCCAGTGGAGTTTATGCTCTCAAAGATAACCTGGGGGTCATCCTCACCTTTGGTCAGAACGATTTCTACGATTTCCAGCTTTGTCAACGCATCCAGAATGACCGACGGTAGCAATCCTTTCTCGGCCCATTTCTCAAAGCGATTCTTACAGAGAACAAAGTTTTGATAGATATGGGTTTCCTCATCCATATCGTCAAGTTTTCCGTTCAATAGAAGGAGAAATTGGTTGTTGTCTGATTTGATCGGCTTGAGCTTTACCTTGAATTCTTCATCACAGTATTTGTTATGAAGATAGGATTCTTCGATTTCATGATAGCAATCGTCTCCGTGCTCCTCAG
>Ga0256405_10002977_pt1 | contig 36595 bp, 42 predicted proteins | sample RumenRJG_02DNA_FD_189096 | JGI IMG/M metagenome (GOLD analysis project Ga0256405, IMG submission 189096) | Bovine rumen microbial communities from Lethbridge, Alberta, Canada - RJG_02 | ecosystem: Host-associated > Mammals > Digestive system > Stomach > Rumen | place: Canada: Alberta...
TTTTCGTTTTGGTTTTCATTTGAAAGGTCATCCCACGAGAACGTGTGTGCAACACCATCCTTGGAAGGATTGATAATATCCAGTCCATATATCGTATGCTCACCTTTCAGAGCCTCCACCAGGTTCGAGCCCACAAACCCGTGAACTCCAGTAATCAGTATTTTCATACCATTTATATCATTTAAATCGATTATCTTACTTCAGCAACCACTCATTTGTTCATTGCTACTTTTATCCCATCCCAAACGAAGTGGAAATAGAATTTGATGCTGTCCAACGGAAATACCTGGGCATGTCTGGCGAAGTCTTTTGTCTTATGCCATAAAGATACTAGTTTTCCATCAGCATTATGCCTGTTATGCCCGAAGTTACCCGTCTCCATCACAAACTCCATAATTCTGTCTGCCTTCTTATCAAACTGTGAATCATGAAACATGAATCTTGAATCCAAATCTGGCATACCAAGATATCTGCTTGCCAGATTGTAGAATGCCATCCATTCACTCATCAGGCCTGCCTCCTGTATCTGCGACTCCAGCAATCCGTAATTCAGTGATTCCCTATACGTCCAAAGCAACCGACACCAGTCGCAAATCTGCCTCAGGCCAACACCCTCAATGTAAAAATGGTGCAGGATATGGGTAAATACAAAGATGACATCTTCATTTGGTGCCGGTATAAAAACTTGTGTACCATTGTTGTCCCATGATCTAACATTACCACCAAAGAAAACATTTCTCTGCATTTTGTCTATCATCCAATCCACACGCTTGGATAATCTACTGTGCAGTGTTCCATGCAGTTCTACCACCCATCCATTGATGGTCATTCCTAAGTGTTTGAAGTGAGTAAACTCCTGTTCGATGTCTGTAGCCAATGGCAACAGCACATCTTTGGCCTTATCGTAATTGGAATCACTCAGCAGTAAATCTATATCACCAGAAGAGCGCCAAAGTGGTTTTTCATAGCATTGTGCTATTCCTTGTCCTTTTACAAGTATTGCATAAATATCTTCTTTTCGTAGCTTTTCAATGAGATCTGCAACAAAGGCATTCATTTCCTTGTTCCGCAGTTCAATCACCTGCACCTCACCAATCCATTGCAGCAATAGCACCTTGGGTATACTTAGTTCTATGCCCTTAGCATTTAGTTCTTCGAGGCCACTAAGTACAATCCCTTGTACCGACTGCTCCTGTGCCAGCTGGTATATATAATTCCAGTCCGTGGTTCCGTCAATCCGTTTATCCAGATTTCCGTCACCCCACAGTCCTGCCTTCAGCAGTTCAAAAAAAGTCTTCTGGTTATAGTTTAAATTCACGAATTCTTAAATTCTTGATATACTTTAAGCTTTCTTCAGTGCTTTCGCTTTACGCTTCTCATCAAAATACATCTTGGGCACTGCCAGCATATATCCAAAGACACGCTTCAATTGTTTCTTAGGTTCTTTGAAGATACGCTCCAACCAAATGAAACGCAAACCTCCTATCTCCTTCTTGTTATTGTGCAAGTCACCCGTATAAAAGTTGAATGCCGCACCTATACCAAACAACACTCCCTGTTCTATGTATGGGAAGATGTTTGAGATAAACGTTTCTTGCTTAGGTGCCCCAAGGCTTACCCACACAATATCCGGTTTCAGCTCGTTTATCTGTTTAGCAATAGATGGATAGTCAAACTGATCAACTGGCACAAAAGGAACATCTATATGTTTTAAATCCACATCAACGCCTTTCTGTTTCACAAACTCCTTTATCTGCTCAACCTTCTTAGCCGTATTACCAACCAAGACATGCTTGTAAGGCCGCTCAATGTAGTACTCAAACAGTTCGGGACCATTGAAGGCAGAGTAATGCGTTCCATAGATTGAGTTAACCATCTTCGAGATAGAACTGCCGTCACAAGTGTTAATAGTGGCGTTCTTCACTATCTCGCGATACTTCAAGTCCTTCTGAGCAATGGTTATCACATTGGCATCCACCACACATACGTATGCCTTTTTCTTCTCTTTGATATGTTGCTCCACTGTGTTTCGGAACACTTGTGAATCAAACTCAATATGTATATTAAATACGTCCATATTCTGTTAATATGTAGTTATAATAATTCTCCTTATTGTTCTGAACATCTTCTCCAACTCTAAACGCCAACTTATGAAAACAGACCTGACTGGTCAGCTTATCCCATTTATTTTGCTCAAACTTCTCGCCCCAGTGGTGCAGCAGCACCAGGCTCCGCTGACTCTGAGCATACGGCATCGCCGCCATCTGCTCGGGGTACTCCTTGCTAATCATCGCAAAAAACAGGTGGAAGACGTAGTAGTCCAACACGCAGTCATAGTCCCGCCAGTAGGCATACAGCATCTCCCGCAGCACCCTCAGCACCTCATTGTTCCGACACGCCGTGATAAACCAGTTCGAAATACTCACCGGCACGCTCCCCTCCTTCGTATATTGAAACACAAACAATGGCGCATTCATGTACTGCTTCAGTTGAGTGTTTAGTGTTGAGAGTTTAGAGTCAGAGTCAAGTTTAGAGTCTTTCGAGTTTTCGTTATCGTTATGGTTATCGTTGACTCCGGTACAAAGTACCGTCGAGTCAATCCACGTCCCACCATATTCTATCAGCAGTTCCACTCTCAGCAAGTCCGAGAACATCGCAGCCGGAATCCGTCCCTTCTCCCATTTCTCCACGATATATTCCGGCAACTCGACATACTCCCTCCAATTCGTATGATCGATTACTACTAAGCTGTAACCCGTAAGCTGTTTAAGCGAATTATAGCAAGCCTTCACTATAGGAGGCGCAGCGGCCAACCCTTGTAGCCAACAAAACCAAATGGGTCTTTTCTCGGTTGCTGAGCCAGTCGAAGCATCCGTGTTCGCATTTATTTTCTGTGCTATCTGTGGTATCTGTGTGCCATATTTCTCCATCAAGAAAGGCTCCACTTTCTTCAGCACTTCTGGATATATCCTCTTGAACGACTGCCCCTTCACCAAGCACCTCATTCCCGCCTTCACCGCAGGCCACAAAGCACCCAGCTTGGCATACTCCCACACCAGCCTCATCCCACCAAACTGGCAGAAGCGCGATATGAGTTTCTTAAAGTCCATCCTTATTATGACAATTTGTCAGCCATCTGCCACTGGCAGCGATTTTGCTTTAGATATAATGGATTAGTGTGGATTCCCCTATCCTTTTCTTACACTAACCACATCCCCAAAGGTAATGGCCCCGGCCTTGAAACGGACCAGGTTACGCTTCGAATACCAAAGCAGAAGAAAAACGTCTAAATCATTTTTGTATGAAGAAACAAATACACATTGTTCCTAATTCAGACAGAGGTGGTTGGGATGCCAAGCGACCGAACGCAGAAAGAGCTTCAAAGCATTTTGAAATCAAGCAGGAAGCTATAGACTGGAGTCGCGAGCTGGCTAAAAAGGAAGGACTTGAGATGATACCCCATCGCAAGGACGGCCATATCCAGAATCCCAACAGCTATGGCAATGATCCCTCGTCAATCATTGACACCAAACATTAATCTCTGACGGGTAGCAGGTCTCTCACACAGACCTGCTACTTTTTATCGTGTCATGAGAGTTTTTCAATTGAAACATTTTCCAGGAACTTGTCTATATCAACATTTGGCAGCATCATACGTGCTACCGCCACATTACCTGTTTTGTTGGCATTTGCACAGATAATACCACGTACAAAATCGATGGTTTTCACCCATGCTTCCTTGGATGCCGCAACAATCTCCTTGCCGTCTGTGACTTTTTTCAACATCTCGTTCCATCCACCGACAAGCACAGTCACAACGGCCGCATAGTCCATAACCTGTCTTCCCTCAAGAGTATAGACCACTCGCATCTGGCATCCCACAGCATCTGTTCCCTCTTTATATCGCAAAACAGGGTTTATGCCCACTGCCACCTGCTTGTCCTTCAGCAGAGACTCATTTACATCTGCTGGGATGTTAAAGATATTCTCGCTATATGCTACTATCTGAACGTTTTCCATATCATCTATTGATTGTAGTTACTAAAAAAATGTTCCAATTCCACCCGATTGTTGCATAATTCAGGCTCAAACCGACCAGCCTTCTTCAGTCTCACTTCCGTTGCGTTACCGTCATCATAATGTACGCGCCTCATTTTTCCGTCTATCAACTCAGCATACTCACGGTTTTTCTTAGCAAACATAGTCCGCAATACAATACGACGATTCAAATATTTTACCAAGTTTTCTGCCGTAGTGTCCGTAGCCACAAACACAGGCGTAGCATCACGCAGGCTATTCACCCTTACAAAAAGGTAAAGAGAGCGTGACCCGCTGTCCATATATACTGCGGCAAGCGGCATCTTGGAAATCCTCTGTAAGGTCCCTATCAGCACCAATGTTGGTTCACTCATCTTTGTATTCATATTTTGTAAGTTCTTCAAATATCTCCAAATCTTCTGGCCTTACCCCTTCATTCAGTATCACTTCTGCATGACCTTTCTTGAAGTCTGTCATAATTGCCTGACCTTCTTTCAGTATCACGCCACCTACATACGTGCCTCGTTCATTCTCCATAAATGCCTCAGCATACTCCTCACCATATTTCTCCGTTACGCTCTGATAAGTTTTCTTTCCAGATGCCACGGCAGCCTCATGGCTATCATTTACAGACAATGATCTTTCAGCAATATAATCGATCTTTCTTTTAGGCTTCAGCTTATCATAAGCCTCCTGACTTAAGCCGCCTTTTACCGCTGCATCCGCATCTCTGTCACGGTAAGCACGCGCCGTCGTATCTATTTCCGAGGGGGGATTATCCACAAACGTGCGATACACCTTCACATCAATGGCAGGATGATATAACTCCGCTATTTCACGTTTCGCCACTATCAGCTCTTCGTGAAAACGGAAACCCTCCAACGGATCGTTCACTTCCATTTCAATTCTCTCTGCCATATAGCTTCAGTGTTACCATTTTGCAAATTTACATATTTTTCTCTTCACTATCCTGCATCATTTATACCAAAGAACGCCGTTTTAACAATTATATTGTTTCGTTCACGATTTTTATTGCCTTTAGCACCACCTCAAACGTACCGTTTCTCCTTTCCAGGAACTTCTGGTTAGCCGGCGTCAGCTCGTGAATGAAGTCCCGCTTCAGCCGTGCCTCCTCAATGGCCTTTCTCACATCCTCTATCGTCAGCATCATTAATCAAATCTTTATCCTACCTTTTTCTATGCCAACTCCCCTGGCTCAACCGCTTTGAACCCATAGTCTGCCTCCAGCCATGCCTGGTTCGCCACACTCAATACAGATGCCGTACCTGCACCTCTGGCTCGATCACGAGTACAGAAACAATCTAGCCCCAAAGCGATACAGGCTGCTACAGAGTCTCCATCAGCCCATTCTGCAATAGCTTTTGCTATTTTCTTTGTATCAGACTCCGGTGCAGAATAAATCATCTCATTGATATTCCTTCCGGGATTCCCAGCAATCAGAAATTGGAGTTGAGCCATACCTGCGCCACGAGCTTCTATCTTTGCTCCGACTTCACCTAATTTCTCATTGAACGTATTAAAATCCGGCACATTATATACCCTTCCATTCAAATCTTTATTCGTCAACTGGCCAATACGAGGTGCCCTCACTATTCTGAATCCGAGCTTTAATGCCTCCTCTGCATACTTCTTCAGATGTGGGTTATCATCCAGTGATACAGCATCGTTAGGGTTTGACCCTATCTCAAACCGGATATGGATAGCCTCATCCCCCTCTTCAATATGCGTTTTGTGTGAAGCCTTCATTCCACCAAACTTATCCTTCCGCTGTTTCTTCTGAATATTTTCCAGCGTGAATACAGTTTCCGAAATATAAGGTTCAATGTCACCACTCTTTATTTTCTGATGTATTTTGCACAATTCTGCATACTGTTCATCATCCGTATAATCATCAGGGCACACCACCTTCTGCCACACGTTGCTATCAAACATCACTTTTTTTGCCATACACACTTTTAGTTTTTTTGTTCTCTTTTAGTCTTTTTATTCTCTATTGCCTCCATCACCTTGACAGTGATTGCTCTAATCAAACAGGTCTCCCTCCAGCATTTATCAATCCTGACGGGTAGGCTTAATAGTCCCAATCACTATGGCTTATACTTCACCACAACATAAATCTTTGCCGTAGGCTTATCGCTGTCAGCACAATCCAGCCCAGCCCATTCCTGGGCGCGGTCTGTCTTACCTACATACACATGATTCTTCTTGAAATCTATCATATCGAATTGTATTTAACCGTTCACCTTGCGCTCGACTTTATCGCTTGGCTCGTCCAAGAACCTGGGATCATGAACCGAAGTTAACCCCTAAACTCTCAACTAAAAGCCCCTTCATCCTTTTCTCAAACACATCTTCTGTGAACATCTCCTCAAGCCGGGTGCGGCCAGCCTTTCCCATTGTTGTGGCATATTATTCCCAATAGTCTATTCCTTTATTTTCTTTCGCCTCAACTGCCGTGACGGTAATCTCTGCGTCAAACTCACTCCCCCACATGTTCACAGCCATCCCAAGGGCACTCATCTCCCTCTGGCAATGACGGATGATACTCATTATCAAGCCAGTCTTTCTCTCCAAAGGAATGGTAGTCTATACATTCTTGTTTGATAGCCTCATCGTCGGTTTTTGCTGAATTGAAGTCAAAGTAGTACACATCATCCAAGTATTCTGGGTGCTGGAGCAACCTGTCTTGTAGTTTTTGGTCTGTCGCTCTTCCAATGTAGCAGACGTTGAAAGAGCCATCAACTACAACGCCAATCCTGTAGTTCCCTTTCTTGATGTCTTCTGCCACAATCTGTTTAACCCAGTTTTTCTCAAAATTGTGAACTACGATTTTGGCTCCATCGGTATAATAGCCTTCGTTTATCACTCTGAGCTTTGCGCTCTTTACTCTTTCCATATAATCAGGTAAGTTAATCATAGTAATACAATACGATTCCTCGTTTTAAAATGTCATTTTCTTCCCCAAAAGCTTTACCCTCCAGACTAGCAGTTTTCTGTAAAATCTCGTCTTTGGCTTTTTCGACACAGATTCATCCTTAAGCCTCTCTATCGAAGCTTTTGTTAAATCCACGTACTCTGGGTAAAGTCCCCGATTTAAGACATCTTCCAGCGCAAACAGATAGGCCTCGTTCTTCTTGGGATTGACAGTGCCCAATCCTGTGGCCGACATACGATAACACGTCAGATACTCATTAATGTTTGCCAATTTCCCAACCGTGCCCAACTGTAAAAACAAATCTAAGTCCTGACCTCCACCTGATATCCTGTATCCCCCAATCCGTTCAAATGCCGTTTTTCTGAACATAACGGCCGTATGAGCCAATCCCCAATGCAGCGACAGCAATCCCTGAACGATCTGCTCATGTTCAGTTGGATAAGCCCGATGAGGCAGGAATTTGTTTCCTACCATATCATAAAACCAAGTTCCCACGCAACTTACTTCTGGATGGCTATCAAGGAAAGCGAGTTGTTTCTCAATCCTCGAAGGCAGTGCAAGGTCATCGTCATCAAGTCTCGCGATATATTCACCATTAGACTGACTTATACCATGATTTAAAGCAGCGCCAAGTCCTGAGTGTTTTATCCGCAAGACCTTTACACGATTGTCGGAAGTTATACTATCTACCTCAGTTTGTATAGGTTCGTTAGAGCCGTCATCCACAACAATCAGTTCCAAATCTCTATAAGTCTGACTCAGCACAGAATCAATCGACTGTTTTAGCATTGCTGCATTGGAGTTACAGCAAGCCATTACTACTGAAACTTTAGGCATATCATATCTCGTATATCTTGAGTGTTCTTACTCCTTTGGCAGTGTTATCTACCAATAAATAGCGATTATCCTTACTCCACCTGGGGTGCAGGTCACATCTGTTCTCATTAAAGTACTTTAAAGGTGAATGTAACCTGTCCACGCTGCACAATTTCTTCTCATCCGTACTGTACAAGAACAGATACTGATCTCGGTGATTGTCAGGATAAGTATCCGTTACCACCCATTTCTTATCATCGCTATATGTGGGATGTCCGTCTTCTGTGGGTAGCCCTTCCAAGAGATAATTATCCCCAGTTTCAATATCCACCACCATATACCCCTTTTCATTCCGCTCATTGGTGGCAAAAATCATCAATTCCTTGTCAGACTTCCAACAATAGTGGGATACATGTCCATTGTCCAGCAGCGACACCAGTTTCTTTTCCTGAAGATCATACTTCAACAACCGCGAAACAAACTCGCCACCCTTCACTTGCCAACGATGAATAAAGATTATAAACCTCTCGTCAGGACAATATGCCACGTGGTTTATATAGTGCTGACACTGCATATAGTCTTTTTGTTCAAATGCCATCACCTCTGCCAACGAAAGCACCAGTGCTGCCTTATTTGTTACTATTTCAACTTCCCAGATGCCGTCCTCATCGTAATTCATTGTATCTACGCTAAACGGATAGCCATAACCTTTGGCGAACTTATCAAGACGATAGAAATTCAATGAAAGGTATTTACTGAAAGACTTGTTGTAGAAATAAGCAGCGCGGTCCGTAATACTCTTTTCACTATTATCAACATTCACCCGGATTGTTTGATATACATTCCTCTCCTCATCATAACTATTATAGGAAACAGTATTCGCATCAACCCACTGCTCCATCGCCCCCTGTTGCCAGTTCCAGGTACGCGTCTGACCTACAGTTCTCTGCTCCTTGGTCTGCATGTCATAGATACACACTTCAGCCATATCACCCTCACGGGTATCCTTGGCTATTTTCATGAACAGTGCATATCGCGAGTTCTCATTCAGAGGTGATTTGTCATAATAGCCAAAGTAGCAATGATGCCCTTTGTTTCCTATAACTATAGTATCTTTCACCCTATACTGAGGTAGCGAGGCATAACGGCTTTTCCGCCTTATCGATTTCAGATAGCGGAAATATAGCAGACACTGTTTCATGCCTTGAAACAGCCAAGCATTACTTTTTATAAATCGTTTAATTTGTCCTATCATAATTACCTTTTTATCATCAATGACATAACTTTAGTTTTGCATACCCGAAAAACTGCTATTGTTACAACAGGAAATGCCAACCCGAACAGCATATATAAGAATGCCAAAAGGATATTATTCCCCACATTATAAGTGTATAAAGTATTTCCCATAGTGAGACCAGCATTGCAACCTGCCAAGTTTATTATTCCTGTGCAGATGAAAAATCCAAAGATATGAAGTGCCATTATGTACAAGGACTCTTGTCCTAATAGTACAAATAACTTACTTAAAACAAATACTCTCTCTATTCTTCTTGCAATATATAATACAATATACACAGCTGCTAAACTCATTGCGAGCGGGAGAATGACATCCGGAAATCTGTTAACTGGGAAACTCGGAAAAACATGAGGCAAAATAATTCCCTGTGCGTAAACAACTATTGCAACAAAAAACATTGGCAGACTATTAAATCTAATTGAGCACCTCTGTTTAAACAACATACCAGCATAAATGAAAATCATTATGGTAAAAGCATTACCCAATCTTGGAATTTTAACACCATATACGGCAAGCCCAATGGACAAAGTTGACAACAAAATTATTAAAAAGCCCCTCCATTTATCCCTTCCTTCAATCTCTTTAATTCTGCTTGTGACAAAGTAAATCAGCGATAAAAAGCAAAGAGAAAAGAATAAGGCATATAAAAACCACATGGCTCCCATAGCCAATTCACCATTGGGAACAAATACTGTTTTTATCAAATTATAAATATATTCTTTTGTATCCCATAATTCAAAAGGCTGATGTGTCATAGGATGTGCGCTGCCAATTGGATAAACGTCCCATCTACATAATGTGTTGTGCATCATTACTGCCAGAAGATATATTATTGTACCAGGTAGATACAAAGTCGAGATTTTGTGGCGGACAAACTTTAACGGATGTTCCAGTCTCTCTTCTTTAATATAAAACCCAGCTACTACAAAGAAAAACGCTACAGGCCAGAACCCAGTCAACCAAGTTGGAAAAGCGCCAAAGATGTGGCCACAAACTATTGCGGTTATAGCAAGCCCCTTTCCTATATCAACATATGATTCCCTTACATTTTCCCGAGCGCGGGGGGGGTAATTTTGTTATTTGTCATGAAACTCATAATGTCGTTATTGAAGCTAACACTTTTTCATATACATTCATCATCTTTTCAGGAGAAAAGTGAGAATAATAGCAACTATCGAAAATACCCCCAAAATCCGTATTGTCACAGATTTTGTTTAAGTATTCAGAAAGTCCTCTTATATCGCCATTGTTAAATACAAGATTACCCGAATCTTTCAAAAGGTCATGGGTGACACCTTTTTCTGGTGTAATACCAATAATGAGTCGTTTATATATAAAATAATCCAAAAGCTTCGAAGGGAAGAAAACGTTCTGTACCTGTGGTGAGTCAATCACTAAAAAAGCATCTGATTCCAAATAGTATTTTTCCAATTGGTTTTGAGGCAAATAACCAATAATTTCAAACACTCGGTCCATACCAGCCTCTTTTATTCGGTTTATATCCTCTTGATGGATTTCTCCGATGATTCTTATCGTTAGTTTATCCTCTATATCGATTCCTTTAGAACGGACAACAGTCAATGCTTCAACGACATCCTTTAGATTCCGATCAAAGAAGAGTTTTCCGATGTATGATATCACAAACTTCCCCTGTCGCTTTTTAGGTTGAAAAACTTCTGCCTTTTGATATAATTCACTTTCATAACTCATAGGCATCACCGTCATCTTCTTTTCAACCTTGCTTCCATATCTTTCAGACCAAACATCTTTTATAACCTCGTTAGTATGAATTATTGCATTAGCATGCTCTGCAACTAACTTCTCCATCTGAAGGTCTTTCTTACGATATTTCTCAGTTTTAAACTTCCTATATGGATTATCACTCCAAGGATCGTAAAACTGTGCTATCCACGGTTTATGGTATTTTCCCGCCAAGTCGTACCCAATTAAGTGCGAAGAACATGGGAAACTCACAGAATGAATAACGTCTATACTGTTCATATCAACGCTTTCTTCTATCGTCTTGACAGCAGCCTTCCTTGTTCCCCAGTTATATACATCAGGTTGATTCACTATGTCAGGAAAAATCCTACGCATTGCGGCAGCAATATGTTTATTTGACTTATCTCTAATGTCAATAATATTGTAACCTACAGAATGTGCAGATCCTTTTAGTGATACTATTATTGGCTCGAGACCCGTTTCTTTTACATTATCAACAAAGATACCGCAGTGCTTACTCATTGCGGAAGGTCGCCTGAACCACGGCATAATATATAAAACTTTCATAGCAACATATATTTTTTTACGAATTCATCTATTTTAAATGCATGAGAAATTTCTTTCCTGTCTGACGCTTTTCTCTTGATAGATACTTTTGAAGGGCTATTTTGCTTGCCACCATTTAATAATACATTATCTCCAACTATACATGATTTGCTATTCTCTCCTTCTTCAAAGCGGTAAGTACCTGTCATTACATTCTGAATAATAATATTATTTGTGTTATGGTCAGGAATACCTATACTATATGTAGTACAATATCGCAGATCTATGTCGTAACTATTCACTGTTCCGGAAATAAAGTTTCCGTAAATTACGAGGTTTTTTGCGCCATCATCGAGAAAGATACCACGGTTACTATGAATTCCTATAATATCTTGCACAACATTATTTCTTATAATACCTCGGCTATTTTGAGGCCCTACATATATACCCCCACCATCAGCCATGGTATGTTCCAAATAATGCTTACTAAAATCGTCATTGTGTCTTATAACATTTCTCTCCACAATATATGTTAACTCAGGTGCATTATCATTATTTGATGTCCCACCACAAGCTATACCACTATAATTAAAGTCCTCAACAACATTTTCAAGCACGTGAACATCAGTCCCACCGAAAGATATTGCCATCGTATTATACATAATCCCGATGTCCTTAAGTGCATTTTTCCAAATGGTCACTCTCTTTCCTGAACAGGACAAAGCATTTCTTCTAGTAAAGCGAATTCTATTATTGTATATACATACGTTCTCACTATTTTGCACCAATACTGCACTTCCTGACATATTTGCAAATGAATTGTCACGTACCCAGCACTGATTAGTAAAGATCGAGCCACACACAAATACACAAGAAAGATTACCTGCTCCCACCACATTAAAACCGCTTATTTCAAAAGAGTTAAACTCAGAATTAACAATAGAGAACAAGCGTGCACCTTTTCCGATAATCACCCGCTTTATACTATTGGGAATATAGATATTTCCACCTTTAATATGTACACCAGTACTAATAGGACAATTAAAATAACGACATCGTGGGTAGGTTTTATATGATTTCATATCAGAGTTGGGGTCCATCGTCATCTGAATGAGAGATGGTGCTTCATCAGACTTTAAATAGAAATAAAGATAGCCATTCTCCACTTTTTTCACACGATGGCGCAAAGATGTCCAATGGCGAGTCAGTAGTATATAGAAGTCTTTGCACTCTAACTCTGTCATGTTTGGTAAATCTGTTTTAAAACGCCATACTTTGACAATAGACTTGTATAGTGTTCCGTCATTATTCTTAACATCCTCCATTCCTTCGCTCGTGACCTCTTCTATTGGTGTGTTTATTTGAAAACAATCACCATAGAGAGAGATAGGATTATTGTTCTCGTCTAAAAGTACGTCATTAATATCAAACTCAGTATATGAACGCGAGTAGAATCCATCTTTGTCTGAATATGTTCTTGAAAATGACGGGCCAGCGGGAATCATGGTTGTTTTGTTAGCACGAATTATTATATTGACATCAGGATAGTTTAATCCTTCCAATCCCTGTAACATTTCGCCATATAATAAAGTCTTGGAAATCACCTTGACATATATATTCTTGCATCCTTGCCGTAATGTTTCCTTTATGTTGTTAGAAAGATTATCCCATTGTTCCTGCGTACGGATGGTGATTACCTTTTTCGGGCACTTCATTTTGGGCACCTTCGGAAGGTCATATTGTATGGCATCCAGCGAGTCGCGAAGCGCCGCTATCACTGCACTCTGTGCATTCGCCTGCGAGCACGATAGACCCACCAGCGCAAAGCATGCAGCAATGAACATGAAAAAAAGTTGTCTCATAACTTGAAACCTAAAACCTGAAACTTTGAACTAAAGAACTGCCTCTAGCACTATACTCTCAACATTAAACTCTCAACACTAAACTATACAATACCCCTACGGCATAAACACGAACTCGTAAGTTCCGAAACGTCCATCCTCTGTACCCAGCATCCAGGGCAGGGATGTCTTGATGGCGTAACCAAAAAGAAAAACGATAAAAATCAATGCCCATACTCTTCCGAACTTTTTGCTTATCTGTAATGTCACCGCAGGATATACCACCAGATTAAAAACAACCAGATACATAATGATACGAGGCAGTGATCCGATACCGAAGAAAAGCATATCACCAAAGGCAGCTACAATAGAAGCCCAACAGAATACCCTCATCTTGCTGTCCGCAAAGCGGTAGTACCATGACACCAGAAATACTATAAACGCATCATAAAGCACAATCAACCAAGAGATATTAAAGGCGTTCTCCATCTCGTCTTCGCTGAAATAGCCAGAAAGGCGGAACTCTTCATCAGATAACATAGCAAAACCTATAAGATAGTCATTAAGGATAGTGGTCTTAATGAAATAGACAAAGAGATAAATTCCAACCATTATGACTGGGAACAAGTCACCATTGCCTCTCTTAGTCAAAAATTGCGGATTACGATTTGCGAAATAGAAAAGTATCACAAACAGTATCGCCACCGCAGCAGAGTTATGCGTAAAAAAAGCTGCCACTACTGTCAGAACTGCCAGCCATGGGAACTTCAGCTTCTTGCCGTATTCTATCAGCAGTACTGACAGTAGCATCATCTCAATAGCAAAACCTTGTCGCATTGCCTTCATCTGCATCAACATCATATTGAAGGAGAAGAAAAACAGGATGGCTGCCAAGAACTGATAACGTCCGAATGAGAACCGCGCCACAAATCGCTCTACCACAAACACCTCGAACATTGACAGTAGCAAAACAAACAACCAGTAAGGAGCGAAGTAAGAAAAGAACTTCATCATGTAAGGGAACACCGGCTCATCTTCAATGGTACGTGAATCGACCACCTGACTTCCCGCTATGCCATTATACTCCTGCATATAACCCATGAAGTCGCCCTCCACCCCACTTTGGAAACCCATGATAAGGAGTACGAAGGCAAATCCAATATAGGGCTTATACTTCTTCTCTGTCAGCAAACTCAGGGCTATCAGCAGTATGCCTGTCGTTAATATGATATTCATCAGCCTATTAACTCTTTTAATGCGTTATTCAACACTTCGGTATTTCTCTCTTTAGAGAACAAAGTGCGTATCTTTTCTCTATCCTCTTTTGGCATCTTACACTCCAAGTTATTTCCATCCACAAACTTCTTTATAGCAACAGTATATGCTTGCAGATTGTTCATCTCAAACAAGGTTGCAAGTTTTCCATTCAACGAATACTCCTGTGCTTCGTCTGTACAGGCTGCTATCACAGGAGTACCAAGGATAATACTCTCCGCCATAGCCAAGTTTGCGTGGGGTATGGTGAAATAACTCACCATGCAATCCGCCTGTTCCACGATGTCCTTTATCTCATATACACCCGGCATGCAAGCAATTCGTTTATCCTGTCGCGCCAGCATTTTTACCTTGTATTCGTATGTCGGTATGCCGAGTTTGTACAACAACATCTTTATCTTACCCTTCTTACCAGAACCCGAAAGTTCTTTAGTAAATCCCATCACCAGCAGGCGACAGTTCTCATCTTTGACATTCTCCACAAACGAACGCACAATTTCGTAAGCTCCTTTGATACGTTGCATGCCCCCAGTATATAGCAGCACCTTCTTTCCTGTCATATCCTCACCGAATATCTCGCTCAGCGGCATAGGCTTATAGCGGCTGTCCATATCTATCCAGTCATACACGATAGTAGCCTCCTTCTGGGGGAACATGCTGGCACTGTAGCGGTTGATAGCTATCATTTTGTCCGCATACTGGTACACGCACTTTCGTGCCCACTCCAATTGCCTTTTATGCTCGTTCAGCGGCCAATGCTCTCGCACATGGATCACTGTCTTGCATCCGCACTCTTTAGCAGGTTGCAGATAGCGGCACAACATCATATTGTTTAGGTAGAGCACATCTATCTTATTTTCTATGAGCAATAGTTTCAGCGCCTCCATCGATCGTCCTACAGTTCGATAAGCAGCAATGCTGCCCCGCTGCAAGAGACCTCGATTATACGGTATTGCCGCCATCTCACGAAAAATGAGGACTTCAACACCTAATATCCGCAATTCGTCAGCCAACGGCCCTTCACTCTTCAGTGCCACCAAAGGCTCGAACAACGTCTTGTCAAGTTCTTTTATTATATTCAGCAAGCAGTAACTCCCTCCCCCGATGGACGAGGCCTGATGCATAAATAGTATTCGTGTCATTTATTCGTATCAATTTAACTTTTCTTTCAATGCACTTGCGAGGTATTCAACACTCCTCACCCTCATCTTTTCTAATTTCTCTTCCACATTCGCGTAATCTATCTCTCTCCCCAGTGATTCCACCGGCTCGGTTATAAACCTATCCTCCAGCCCACTTATCTTCTTCAGACTATCCATCCGGGCATTTCCACGATAGGTGTTGTAGAAGGTATAGAACTGCTTTTGGAAGATGAGCGAGAACACCGTGCCATGATAGCTGTCGGTGATCACATACTTGGCGTCACGGAAGTTAGCAAGCCACTTTTCAATGGTATCTTCTTTCTTCACCTTGTCAGCTGAGAGATAACGAACAATGCACCCAAGCGTCTTGGCAGTCTGCTCTGCCATCCTGCGCTTTTCGCCCGTCATGTCCAGTATATATGCGAATACAAACGGTTCCTTACTCTCCGGCACATCCTTGCAGACGTCAATATAATCTTCCTTTTTCAGCAGCATTGTTGGGTCAAGTACCCACTGTGCATCCACTCCCAGGTTGTCTTTCACCAGCTGAACCGAGGATTCCTCACGGACAGACACCGCTGAGAACTTCTTAATCAATTCCCTCAGTTGTACCGTCACTTCTTCATTATATGGCCACTTATCCAATGCCACCGACGGGGCGTATGCAATACGCAGGATGTCGCTATCGCCTGTAAAGCCAAGGAAATAGTATTTCACAGCATCATACATCACCGGCCGCCATATCTGGTCACTACCCACGACAAGAGCCTCAACACCATATCTGCGGACGTCATCCATAGACAAATTGGGCAGATACTCCGTCACGTTGATATGTTCATCCACAAACCGCTCCATCCCTCGGACACTCTCTTTCCAAGGGCCAATGGTAAGCGGCATCTCATACTTGCCACCTATGAATTTATGAGCAACAAATCGTAAAGCCTGCATCGGGAACACCTTTGTCCAATAATGCCACGAAGACATACCTTGATACATCACAGGAAACCGCAGCGTTATCGGTTCGTGTCCCATACGTATTAGCACTTGCTGCAATGCCCAGTTCTGGAGAGTGCCACCATAGTTGGCACATAGCGGCATGGTAACTATTCCTATCTTCATGCGTTAAAAACTCTTATGTGCACGGTTTGATATCAACTGTTGTACTTTTGACAATATAGCCTGTCTCTCCGTGACAGAACAGCCAATATACAATACAGCCACTGCCGTTGATAGCAGTCCAACCGCTACAACTATAATAAATCGAAGCAATCCCTCAGCCATGAAATAATAGAAAAGGAAAGGGGGAATCGCTGCCACCACCGTAGTAAGCAACGAGACCAAAATAACTTTTACTACAAATTCACGTACTGAAAGTGAAAATATCCCCCGTGCCATCATCACCCTTACAAAAAGTGCAATTACATCAATAACAATTGCAGCCAGGAAAGCTGCGACAGGAGAAAATCCAATGCGTAAGACAACATAAGCAACAGGCAGGATGATGATTTGCATGCTGCCCACCACGAACTGATACTTTCGTATTTTGCCAGAAGCATGCGTCCCAGCCATAATTGTTTTAGAGAGAGACTCAATCAAACTATGAACAAGCATCAATTGAATGAACGGTACAGAGAAATCCGGTGTCTGACCAAGCCACAATTTCGTAACGTACTCTGTTTCCATAATGAGCGGGAGCGCAAAGAGCAGAACCAAGAAATAACTATATTTCGCACCCTGATAAATCAGAGACATCATGTAGTCCTTCTGTTCGGAAGCGTATGACTTTATGATGGAAGGATTTAATGCAGTAGTAAAATTATTGACGAAGCTACCTACTGCACCATTCACTTGGTTAGCTATACCAAAAGCGGCATTCACGACAGGACCTCCGAAAAGGTTGAAGAGGATATTGATGCCCTGCCCGCGGCAAACAGATGCGGCTGCACCAAACATATTCCATCCTGCAAACGAAAAAAGTCCGCCAAACAATTCTTTATCTATCTTAACTTTCGGTTTTCTACACTCTTCAAACTCTCGATTACATATCACCGTATAGATAAAACGCACAATAATGGCTACTATAAGCATCAATATAGCATATAGAATCAGTTTATCAAAAGTAGAGTATTTGATCAGAAAAGCCACAGCCAATTTAAGTATTGCATCCAGAATACCCATATATGCGAAGAGTGACATCCGTTCATGTGCTATTAACGATGCTCTATAAGGCGAGGCTATCATATTGATAACGAATGACGCAATGGAAAGATGTAGTACCCAATTAGCTGCCGTCAAGCGACTTTCATCCAATACCATTTTGTTATTCAGGAACCACAGACCAACAGTTTCCAATATAACAATGGAAAACACAGAAAAGACCAACATAATAGTTAGTCCTGTGGAAAAATAGCGTTTGAGTCTATCCTTATCACCTCGTCCAAGTTCGTATGTCAAAAAACGGCTGATGGCGCTATCTATAGGGCCAATAACAACCGTTAGCAGCGACACAACGCCACCAATGGCCGTATATACGCCATAGTCTTCTACACCCAACGCATTTAGGATAACACGTGAGGTATAAAGAGATACAAGCATAATGAGCACCGTCCGTGCATAAAGCAGGGTGGTGTTCTTGGCTATCGTTGATTTAGAGCTTATATTTGATGTCATTTTGTATCCTTAAAATCTATTCGCAGCATATAATGTTTCCATCCGTTATGCTTGTCACGGAAGTTTATGCCGCATGTCTTTAGGTTAGAGGATGGCACTGTGTACTGCGCATTAACACATAATTTGCCCCCCCCAGTGGTCTTCTTTACTTCTTTATGCAGGAGCATGCTGACCAATTTACGAACCTGCATAATAGGATATCTCAATAGCCGTTTTGCCTTTTGTTTAGGCGTAAGTCTAAGACTGTGTGCAATTATTCTATGTAAATCATCCGTTCCTTTCGAATAAGCAGTGAAAAATTCCTCACGTCTTGGATTTGGTTTGGCTGAATTGAAATAGGCGGAGTTATAACGGAATGCTTCCCTATTCGTTTCAGCAAATAACAATCTCTCAAATGGAATTGCACTCTTCCCTTTTTCCGTATTCACCAGCACGAGACTGGTTCCTTTATCGTCATCCATCAATGGCACTACGTTTTGCACGCCCCAAAAGTCTGCAATCGTTATGTCAGAACGGCCTTTACCGGCCTTGGCTGGACAATTATGACAAGATGGGCGCAATATCATGTCGTTCAGGAAAACACGCATATATGGATTTTTGTCAAGAGGAGAAACAAGCGATATTGTATCGCTGTCGCCTCTGTAATCAATCGCAAAAGAAAAACGCTTCCATCCTTTTGACTTGTTTCGGAAATTCACATCCTTTATGGCCTGCCTCCCTGCTGTCACCACCTCGTTGAGATAACGTTTCCAAACTCCGGGACTTGGTACGCCATGACAAATGAAATCTACTGTAGTAAGATTTTCATAGGGCTTGCGCAGGAAATGCTGCAATCCTGCTATCTGGCACGGAGTACCCGTGAACATCACTTCACGACCGGCATCAAGGAATTTCTTGCACTTCGCATAACTATCACCAATACGTGCCTGTACATATTTACTGCCACGGAAGGGAGCTATCTGCTCCATCGTCTCCGCTACATCAATAACCACCTGCCAGTCGTCATCAAAGCGGGCGCCAAACACCACACCGCCTTTGTCAATGGTTTCCTCAGCCAGCAACGTGAACATACCACCGCTGCTACTCTTTATCCTCACAGCCTCGTCCTTGTTAATGGCAGCAAGCACCTGCATCGGTTCATGTCTCTCGTACTGATTCAACACAGGACACACTTTCTCGCAAAGTCCGCATTCCACACAAACAGAAGAATCCGCCACAGGATACAGGAAACCCTCTGCATCCCGTTTCATCGAGATGCACCTCTTGGGGCAGACCTGCACGCAAGCCTCACACCCGCAACAGTGTCGTTTGTCTGTTATTTGTATCATTATTATGAGGATTATTACTCAATAAACTTCCTAACAGGAGGAATCAGTCTGAGAAGTTTCGTGGTGTAGAGACTGCTAATAAAGATGACGATGGTTATTAACGGTAGCGTGAAGGTATGATCAAACGCATCCCTAAACAGAGATCTGTTAAACACGAGGAGCCACAGACCATGAACTAGGTAGATCCCAAAGAGATCTTTCCTAACATACTCCACAAATCTTGTTACTTTTACACCGAAGTTCTCTGTATTACTTTTTACCAGCACGAAGAGTGCAGTGGACATCAGTACTACATGAGGACTAATGTTGAAAAGAAACTTCTCGTCATCAACGCCCCGGTGGAACGACAAAACAACACTTCCTCCTATAGTTATTGCTGCCCCCAAAAGTCCGAGAATATATACAATTGCTGTTTTCTTCTTAGACAGACAAACGCTTGACAGATAATACCCAAGCAAAAAATAACCTGCATATCCTACAATCCAGTTCATCATAAAGAGATTCGACAACTGAGGCACCTCTCTTACCAGCAGAAAACTAATAGTGAAATAACCCGACCACAGAAGCAATGAATAACGCAGATACTTCTCTTCTATGGCAATCTTCCTCAATATGGGAATCAATAGATAAACGCCAGCTAGCATAAGCAAGAACCAAAGATGGAACTGCGGCACGAATGATATTGCATCCCAATTGAAAAAACCTTGCAATAGACTTGTATATGCAGTGTTTATTACCAGATACGTGAGATACCAAAACAGATAAACCTTGATGAGCCTTGCGGCGTATTTTTTTATTGTAATATGTATTGTGATTTCTTTAGCCGGGTTCAGAAACAGGGCACCGCTTATCATCACAAACACAGGGACAGACCATCGTACAAGTGAATCAAACACAACTGCTATATACCAATCATGCTCACCTACCGGCAAATGGAAGTCTGTTCCTCCAACATGAAGTAATATAACTCCAATGGTAGCAACAACTCGCAGCACATCAAGCCATACAATCCGTTGGCCATCTGATGATTTCTGCTGTAAATGGGGGGGGGTATTTATTTGAATGCCTATATTTTTATTCATAACATTTAATCAGAATAGGTTTATGTCGCATTTCGATTATTAATTCGATCTTCGTGAACATAAAAACCACTTTGAGCTGCCTTCACCTCTTCTTCAGACAATGTCTTGTCACCACTGACCACACGACACCAGATGTCGTGTGCCTTTCCAAATGTCATTTCCATAGCTCGATTACTGTTACTTAATAATTTCCATCCCCGGACAGCCAGTCTTTAATTGACACCCTCTTTTGTTTGCCTGCATAATCTTTGTAGACTACAGTAAGTTGCTTTTTACCATCGTAATTCACCCATTCATCGACATACGGATATATCTCGAGATATTCATTCCCGTCGTACAACGAATTAATTGAATCCACCATAGGCAGTATAGCCATATTATTGGCAGGCAATTTCAACTTGTCAGCAATTCCGACTTCCCAATTGCACCACATAGAAGCCAGCGCTTTATTGGTGGCAAGAAGCAGGAATCGGTTACATGTGCTTATTACCTGCTTTATCCTAACAGCAGTGTCACCACATGTCTCTTCTGGCATGCGCTTATCCATGCTATCAATGTATGGAATGACATTGTAATTACGTTTCAAGAAATTCAGCAAGCCTTTCAAGTCATCCAAATCGCTATGTTTGTGCGAGATGAACACAGTGTTGCCGCTGGCGGAGCGTACACTGTCAGAACTGAAATAGCGAGTACGGCTATATGACTCATTCACTATATTTGAATCTCCGACCCTACTATAACTATTAAAATATCCTCTGGTAAGTTTCATTATCTTTGACCCAATTAATACAACAACTCCTTATACAAGGAGGTATAAGTTAATTCTGTTTGAAGCCGTTTATCAAATTTCCCTGGAGAGGCGTCAAATATCAGTTTTGCTGCTGCACCTGTGCTGGCTATTGGGAATACCTTTGCATCGGGATGAATGGCCGTGAACATCTTATATTCTACCTCTACTCCTTCCATTCCTCCTATAAAGATTGCAGCGCAGAAATGGTTGTCCTTAATCATTTGCATTCTCATTTCGTACAGGCTCTTGTCTCTGTCAGACAAATCCGGCGTAACAATGATATGTGCAACAGACTCATTTTCCAGGGGGAAATACTTTTCAAAAAATTTGCTCTGGTATAGTGTCACATGATGATTAGCTTCCCTATTTGAGTGGCGCAGCACTTGTGCAATCAGGGCTGTAATTGACGGATGTCCTCCCCAAACCAGATGGTATTTGGGAAGAATTACGGTTGTCAATGCTAAAACACTGTCGCGTATCGCAATGACATCTGCTGTATCAAAATACTTCGGATCCCTTTCCGGAAGAGGTATACTTGCTGAAAGAAATATGTTCATTTGTTCTGTAGCCATTGTGAGAATACATTCTTTTTGATGGTTTGTACTTCCAGTGTCTTATTCAACCAGTCCAAATGGTCTATCCACCTGCGTTTTATTCGCAAATCGTCATAGATTAAATGGATGTGCGTATTGGGGTTGTTCAATAGGTCTTTGAATCTAAGTGATTCATAGCAGTCGTAGGATTGAGGTACACCCACAGCTGGGATAAACACATTGACTTCACCATTACTTAGCCGCTCTACAAGGTATTTGTATTCTTGTACGAGTTGTCGCCCTACTTTCTGCGCTTCTTTAATGAATTCTCCAACAAGGCTGTCCTGTCTTGCCGCCATATTGCGTGCTCTGACCGATTCTACCTTCTTGGAAATTTCCTTTATGGTCTCATCTGTCAGCACTGCCTTATGGTCGTTATAGTCTTTGTCAAAACTATCCCTAGTTAGCAGAACGGGCTCGCAGAGGTGGTTGTGGATGTCGAGTTTAATCCCTGGCCACACGATCTCTATTACGCCAATCTGTTTTTGGTTGGCTGCTGTTATTTCTTCCATACACCAAGGACTTGTCTTGAAGTCTTTCGTATATAGTTGGATGAGAATATCGCAATCCGACAGCCTGTGGTGAAGTTCTTCCTGAAAGTTCTTTGCGGCATTGATAGAATAGGTGTCCAGAAACACATCGTAGTTACATCGTACCAAAGCATCGAACAATTGATTGGCTACAACAGTAGAATCACTACGGCGATAACTGATGAAGAGTTTCCTGTTCTCTCGCATCAAACGTAACGCTTCTAAAGCATAATTGACAAATGCATCAAGTTTCTCCGCTGCATACATCTTACCGTTCATCTTCCACGCTATCTTAGGAATCTCGTCGCAGAAAGCATCTGGATGAAAATACACTGGGATAATGGCATCACCATTGTTCATCAGAACCTCCAATTTATCCACATCTTGGTCGTTGTAATCCTGCTTCCCAAAGTAATAGACAAATGTAGGCTGCTTGTTTTGATATGCTGTTGCGAAATTGGCGGCAGTAATTTCTATGAACGCATCTTCTTGGAGACCCATTTCAAGGATTTTTTCAAAGAAACGCCCTTTGATTGCCTCACATGCAGCATTGCCCACATCACCCAGAAATAGTAGTTGATATTGATATGTCATTTTCTTCCTCAAAGAAACTTTTACTGATTAATCTTCACTGTCAAATCCCGTCAGGCATGTTTACCTTGATGTCGTAATCTTCTTTATTATTTTGGATTTGTTCTGCCTTCGACACCCAATAATTAATGTTGTCAATAAAGTTCTCCCATCTAACCATGTGGATATAGCTGGGCCATCCGTTATAAACCGCATCCCCCTGCTTACAATCAGCATTAGTTTTCTGATACTGATTGAACATATTCTCACGCAATATCCAAAACAGACAGTTTGTGTGCCAGTAATTGCACTCTGTGGTACAACAGGTCTTTTTCTCGATAGTGTAATTGTAGCTGCCATTCTCATCAGGTAGCACCACTGCCAACACTCCGTTACGGCGGCTAGTCCGGTCATTGCGGGTGGTTTCTCGAAGTGAATATGATATCTCCCATGGGATCCATTGGCCTTTTTCGCTCTTCCTACTTTCCTTCATACCCGGCGAAATAAGTACAATGGTCACAGAGCTATCGTATATCTTATCACGCAACTTTGACCAAATGGTCTCGTCTGCGAAATCGGACAAATCTTCGCCATCATCCTCGCCTTTATTGATATGATCCTCTGCATCAAGTTTGGATTGCAGTTCGTCAACATAGTGTCGTGCCGTGGTTGTCTCATACCAAGGCATGCTGTCTAAATGTTTGACGCGGAAATCCGCATACTTATATGACACGAAAATCTTCTTTCCCATATTCACGCTATTAATAGGTACCAGCCTTACTTATGGCATCTTCTACTAACTTAGAGATATTGTCCTTAATGGCATTATACACATTTGTACTATACGTATAGCCACTATCGTATGCTGTTACATAATTTGAAAGACGATGACCATCCTTTGTGTAAATATTATAGAACGGATTAGAACCTTTAGTCGTTTGATTTCCATTTCTATCCTTCAAACCATGAATATAGATTCCAACAATTCCCTTATTCAGTTCATAAGCCTTCTCTATCTCATATTTCACCCACTTCCTAGAAGAAGTCGACTCCCCTATAAGAACAACAACACATGAGCGCATGGCCATCTCTGAATTTATCCAACGCTTAATAGCCAGGTCGGAATCTTTCTTAACCTTTTCCCAATCATTGTCGCTGAATGTTGAATCGTCTGATACCATACCCATATTACGTACCTGACCCGCACGCCAATTATCTTTGTCGTACTCAAAACTGAAGAAAACTCGCCTTTTTGCCATACTATTCCCCTTTTGATTAAACGACTTAGAACTTCTTCCAAATCATCTTGTTCACAATGCCCACATAACTCTGGATGAGCTTGATGACCTTAGTAGAAACATTCTCATCCGTATAGGCCGGTACAGGGCAAGCGTCATCACCATTCTCGTGCATTGCTACTGCAAGTTCTACAGCCTGACATACAGCCTCAGAGGTTATGCTACCAATGGTGAACACACCCTTATCCATAGCCTCTGGACGCTCGGTAGATGTACGGATGCTTACAGCAGGGAAGCCAAAGAAAGCCCCTTCCTCGGGTACAGTACCACTATCACTTACCACGCAGAAAGCATTCTGCTGGAGTTTGTTGTAATCAAAGAACCCAAGGGGCTTATGCTGAATCACCTTGTCGTTGAATTTGAAACCACGCTTCTCAATCATCTTCTGGCTGCGAGGATGGCAGCTGTAAAGCACTGGCATATTGTAAGTCTCTGCCATCGTGTTCACAGCATTCATCAGCGAGAAGAAATTAGCCTCAATGTCAATATTCTCTTCTCTATGAGCACTCAGCAGGATATACTTACCTTTCTCCAAGCCAAGATCTTCAAGAACATTGCTGGCCTCAATCTGAGGAAGAACGTCTTTCAATACCTCTGCCATAGGAGAACCTACAACGTAGGTATATTCAGGCTTTACCCCGGTATCAAGGATATAGCGACGGGCATGTTCTGAATAACAAAGATTAATGTCACTCGTTACATCCACTACACGACGGATAACCTCTTCAGGAAGATTCTCGTCTTTGCAACGATTGCCAGCTTCCATGTGGAAGATGGGTATCTTCAGGCGCTTTGCAGAGATAACACACAGGCAAGAGTTGGTATCACCAAGAACAATAACAGCATCCGGCTTTACCTCTGCCATCAGTTCATAACTCTTAGAGATTACGTTACCCATGGTCTGACCAAGGTTATCACCAACTACTCCCAAATAGTAATCCGGCTCACGTAAACCAAGGTCTTTAAAGAAAACCTCATTCAACGTATAGTCATAGTTCTGACCAGTGTGTACCAATACTTGGTCAAAGTACTTGTCTGCCTTCTTAATAATAGCAGACATCTTTATGATTTCGGGGCGTGTGCCCACGATGGTCATCAATTATAATTTTCTCATATCGATTACAGGTTATAGTGAGGATATAATTCTTTGTGATTGTAAATCCATTCTGCCATCTCAGCTACCATCTGCTCATAGTCAGGAATACGGTAGTTGAAATCCCAATTTGTGCGCTTAAGGCTCTTGTCTGCATTCACACCTTCAATAGGATTAATCTGCACACGTCCACAACGGAGATATTTGTTGAAGAGCTTCAGCAGTTCATATTTAGAAATGTCCGTATCAGGTACGGCATTTACCAGTCCATGCGCACGTTCCTTAGCTGCAGCCTCCATAGTCTTTGCCAACTGATAAGTACATTGACCTGTCCACATTGCTTTGGTATAACCATTAACCACGGGATTATCTCCGGTCGTATTATTCATAAACCAGTTCAGTAGTCCAATACCCTTAGGATTAATGTCAGCACCAACAATACTGTTACGCAAAGAAAGGTTTTTTTCATCATCCAGTTCGCCAAGTGCCTTGCTTCTGTCATAAAAGGTTTCACCATCACGCAAGTCATGCTCGGTATAACTACCCTTCTTGCCAGAGAATACACAGTCGGTGGTCATGTGGATTACCTGAGTATCTGTACCCTCAGTAGTCTTTGCAAGGAAATGCAGGAAATAACTGTTCAAGAAAGCAGCCAACGCATGGTTGTTCTCCGCAAATTGGTTGAGCACACCAATGCAGTTAATAACTGTATCGTATTTACCTTCTTTGATAACTCTTGCAATAGTCTCAGTATCAAAGGCATTTCCAGCAAAACTCTTGATTAGTTTAGACTCTTGGAGGTCGAAACCATATACCTCATGTCCTTGCTCCTGAAGGTATAAGCTGATGGTATGACCTGCCATACCATTACAGCCACATATAAAGAATTTCATATTTCGATAATTAAAAGTTCAAAATGTCTAAGATGTTCAAGTCGCCTATGGCGAATCAGTTCAATATGTTTAAGCTATTCAAAAAGTTCAAACTTTGAACCCGTGAACTATTGAACTATTAAACCTTATTGCTTATTCCGAACGGTAATCACGAGCTTTAGCACGAGGCTGGAGACCAAGGTCTTCCCTAATAAAGTTCAGTTTAAGCAACAGTTCCTTCATGCCTTCAACATCCAAGCGCTTGGTGTTATGAGAGTGGTATTCCTCCACCGTTTCCACTTTGTGATCACCCTCGGTGAAGAACTTATCATAGTTCAAATCGCGATTGTCACAAGGGATACGATAGTATCCGCCCATATCAATAGCCTTGGCCATTTCCTCACGGGTTACAAGTGTTTCATAAAGTTTTTCACCGTGACGGGTACCAATGACCTTCACTTCTGTTTCACCATACTTAGGATTAATTTTTGCGTAGGTCTGTTTCAATGCCTCAGCCAGCACATCCAGAGTTGCTGCAGGTGCCTTCTGGACAAACAGGTCTCCATTCTCCCCATGTGTAAATGCGTAGATAACCAAATCCACAGCATCATCCAGAGTCATCATGAAACGAGTCATATTAGGGTCGGTAATGGTGATGGGTTTCCCTTCCATCATTTGCTCTACCCAAAGAGGAATAACTGAACCACGGCTGGCCATAACATTACCATAACGAGTGCAGCAAATTGTAGTCTTTGCATTAGTGCCTAGGGCTCGTCCTTGTGCTATAGCCACTTTCTCCATCATTGCTTTAGAGATACCCATAGCATTGATGGGGTATGCAGCTTTGTCCGTTGAAAGAACCACCACATTTTTCACTCCGTGTGCGATGGCAGAAAGGAGTACATTATTTGTACCCTCCACATTGGTGCGCACAGCTTCCATCGGGAAGAACTCACAGGATGGAACCTGCTTCAATGCTGCGGCACTGAAAACATAATCAACTCCATTCATGGCAAAGTCCACAGCCTCACGCTGGCGCACATTACCAATGTAAAATTTAACTTTGTGAGCCACATCCCCACGGTTGGCTTGCAGGAAATGACGCATATCATCCTGTTTCTTTTCATCACGCGAAAGGATGCGAATCTCCTTAATATCACTGTCCAAGAAGCGACGTAAAACGGCATTACCAAAACTGCCGGTACCACCGGTAATCAGCAGCACCTTGTCTTTAAATACTGACATAATTTATATTGATTATTGTTTATTCTTATATTGTGATGGCCTAATGGCCGTCATAAAGTTTAAAGTTGAGTGTGTAGAGTTTAGAGGCAGTTAAAGATACATGTTACAAGTTCCATGTTGCTCTCACCTTCCCTTCACTCTCGCTCTACCCATACTCCAGTCATACTCGTGAGTATACTTAGAGTAAGCCCAAAAGCAGAGTGATTGCTGAACAAAGGCTGGCAGATGGTAAAATGTTTAAAGAAGCACTATCGCTCTGCTCTCATCGGGTTCTCCAGAAAGTCTTTGTAGGCGAGGCGGATGCCGTCCTCTAACTCCGTCTTGTAGGTCCAGCCTAAAGCTGTAGCCTTGCTGACATCCAGCAGTTTCCTCGGGGTGCCGTTGGGACGGGTGGTGTCCCACTTGATCTCGCCCTCAAAGCCTACCACCTTGGCCACCAGTTCGGTGAGGGCCTTGATGGTGAGTTCCTTACCGGTGCCGGCATTGACGGTTTCGTTGTCGGAGTAGTTGTTCATCAGGAACACGCAGAGGTTGGCAAGGTCGTCGACATAGAGGAACTCGCGCAGGGGGCTGCCGTCGCCCCAGCAGGTGACGCTCTTCAGTCCGGCTTCCTTGGCATCGTGGAAGCGACGAATGAGGGCAGGCAGCACATGGCTGTGCTCGGGGTGGTAGTTGTCATTAGGACCATAGAGGTTGGTGGGCATGACGGAGATGTAGTCGGTGCCGTACTGGCGATTGAGGAACTCGCAGTACTTCAGGCCGCTAATCTTGGCGAGGGCATAGGCCTCGTTGGTTTTCTCCAGCGCACCGGTGAGCAGGCAGCTCTCGGGCATGGGCTGGGGAGCCATGCGGGGATAGATGCAGCTGCTGCCCAGGAACTCGAGTTTCTTGCAGCCGTTCTGCCAGGCGGCATGGATGACGTTCATCTCGAGAATCATGTTGTCGTACATGAAGTCGGCCAGGGCACTCTGGTTGGCCACGATGCCACCTACCTTGGCGGCAGCGAGGAACACGTATTCGGGTTTCTCCTGAGCGAAGAACGCTTCTACCTGGTCCTGACGGGTGAGGTCCAATTCACTATGGGTACGGGTAATGATATTGGTATATCCCTGTCGCTGCAACTCACGGACAATGGCAGAACCTACCATGCCATGATGACCTGCAACATAAATCTTTGAATCTAATTCCATATTTCTTTAACACGAATGGCCACAAATGACCACGAATTTTTCATGAATTATTTAACAATGCCTTTCTCGAGGTACTCGGCAAGATTTGTACGGACCTTGGCTGCAGCACCTTCTGCGGCTACCTTAGCAATATCGCTCTCTTCCATGAGTTTGACAAGCTCCTCGAAGGATGTCTTGTTGGGATTCCATTTGAGTTTGGCCTTGGCCTTGGTGGGGTCACCCCAAAGGTTCACTACATCCGTAGGACGATAGAAATCCGGGGAGACTCGTACAACGACGTCTCCAGTTGAAAGGTGAGAGTTGAAAGTTGAAAGTTCGGGGTTCACACTCTTGACAATTCCAACTTCTTCGAGGCCTTCGCCTTGGAATTCGAGTTCTATTCCTGCATGACGGAAAGCCAAGTCAGTAAACTCGCGGACAGAGTGCTGAACACCTGTAGCAATCACGAAGTCCTCTGGTTTATCCTGCTGAAGAATGAGCCACATACACTCTACATAGTCTTTGGCATAGCCCCAATCGCGCAGTGAATCCATGTTACCAAGGTACAGACAATCCTGTACGCCCTGAGAGATACGTGCTGCAGCAAGTGTAATCTTACGAGTTACAAATGTTTCACCACGACGCTCTGATTCGTGGTTGAACAAGATACCTGAGCAGCAATACATATTGTATGCCTCACGATATTCCTTCACAATCCAGAAACCATACTGTTTTGCCACTGCATACGGGCTATAAGGATGAAAAGGTGTGTTCTCGTTCTGAGGAACTTCCTCTACCTTGCCATAGAGCTCTGAGGTTGATGCCTGATAAATACGGCAAGTCTTCTCCAAGTGGCAGGCACGAACGGCCTCCAGCACGCGGAGCACACCGGTGGCATCGACATCAGCCGTAAACTCAGGTGAGTCAAAGCTTACTTGTACGTGGCTCTGTGCTGCCAGATTGTAAATCTCATCGGGCTGTACCTTATCTACCACCTGTACCAGGCCCATAGAGTCGCCCATATCACCATAATGAAGATGGAAGTGCGGTTGACCTTCGAGATGAGCAATGCGCTCACGGAAATCTACCGACGAACGACGGATTATTCCGTGCACTTCGTACCCTTTCTCGAGAAGGAACTCAGAGAGGTATGAACCGTCCTGCCCGGTCACACCAGTAATCAATGCTGTTTTCATTATATTGTTTTGATGCTATTTTACTATATTGGGAATTCCATTAAGTTCATTTTGGATATATTCCAAAGAAGCTATTTTTTCCTTTGTTTCTTCAAGATTAAGTATTATTGTATTGTTCGAGTTAAATTCTTCAATCAATGCGCGCTTCACATCACCCTCTTTAAAATACTTATCGTAGTTCAAATCACGGTTGTCAGCAGGCACTGCGTAGAAGTTGCCCATATCAATAGCCTTTGCTGCCTCTTCCTTAGTTAGAAGAGTTTCATACATCTTCTCGCCATGACGAATGCCGATGACCTTAATCTCTTCCTTCTTGCCACCAAATAACTCACAAACTGCTTCTGCCTGAGTCTGGATGGTGCAAGCGGGGGCCTTCTGAACCAGAATGTCACCATTCTTGCCGTTTTCAAAAGCAAACAGCACTAAATCAACAGCTTCTTCCAGACTCATAATGAAGCGGGTCATAGAAGGTTCAGTGATGGTGATATGGTTGCCCTTGCGAATCTGGTCAATCCAAAGAGGAATCACACTACCACGGCTGCACATCACATTACCATAACGGGTGCAGCAGATCTTAGTGTCACCACTCAGACGGCTCTTGGCCACGGCAATCTTCTCCTCAATGGCTTTGGTAATACCCATCGCATTGATGGGATAAGCAGCCTTGTCTGTGCTCAAGCAAATCACGCACTTCACGCCAGCATCAATAGCTGCATCCAGAGTATTGTCGGTACCAATTACATTGGTCTTGACGGCCTCCATGGGGAAGAACTCGCAACTGGGCACCTGCTTCAGGGCGGCAGCATGGAACACATAGTCCACGCCCTTCATCGCATACTTCAGCGTGCTCTTGTTACGCACGTCACCAATATAGAACTTGATCTTGTTGGCCACCTCCGGCATGCGTGCTTGGAAGTCATGACGCATATCATCCTGTTTCTTCTCGTCGCGGGAGAAGATACGAATTTCACCAATATCTGTTTTCAAAAAACGGTTAAGTACTGCGTTTCCAAACGATCCTGTTCCTCCAGTGATAAGGAGGACTTTGTCCTTAAATAAGCTCATTGCTATATCTTGTTTAAATTATAATCACTATTATTTTACCGGTTCGAAATAGGTGTCCGGCTTATTGGGATTGAATATCTCGTTACAATACATTACCGTGACGAGGTTTTCTGTTTCACTGAGGTTAATGATATTGTGGGTATAACCAGGCAACATATGGATGCACTGGATATTGTCACCACTCACTTCAAACTCAATTACTTCATCTGTACCCAGTTTACGTTCTTGAATTAAGCCATGACCGGCTACTACAATGAAGAACTCCCACTTGGTATTATGCCAGTGCTGCCCTTTGGTGATGCCTGGCTTTGAGATATTGATGCTCACCTGACCAGCATTGAGGGTATGTACTAACTCAGTAAACGAGCCACGGTCATCCACATTCATCTTTAGTGGGAAAGCCACCTTCTCCTTAGGCAAGTAGCTGAGATAGGTGCTATACAATTTCTTTGCGAAACTGTTTTCAGGAATCTCAGGTATCATCAGGGTCTTAGGTTGCTCTGCGAAACTCTTCAAGAGCTCAACAATCCTGCCCAAAGTTGCTTTATGGGTTGTTGGCACATAACAATATTTGCCATCTTTCTGTGGTAAAACATCAAGGCCGTCAAACTCACAATGATGCTCTTCACCTTTCAGTCCAGCAATCATTTCATCAACGAGATCATCAATATACAACAATTCCAGTTCAACGCTTGGGTCGGTGACTGTATAAGGCAGATCGTTAGCAAATGCATTGCAGAAGGTGGCCACGGCACTGTTATAGTTGGGACGGCACCACTTACCAAACAGATTTGGAAAGCGGTACACCAAGACTTTGGCACCTGTCTCTTTGCCGTACTCCAAGAACAAGTCTTCGCCAGCCTTCTTACTACGACCATATTCGCTGTTACCAAAACGTCCAGTAAGAGAAGCTTGTTGTGAGCTTGAAAGCATCACAGGGCAAGTATTACCATGTTTCTTCAATGTATCAAGCAAAGTCGATGCAAAACCAAAGTTGCCCTGCATAAACTCTTCCTGGTTCTGCGGACGGTTAACACCGGCGAGATTGAACACGAAGTCTGCATTCTTGCAGTATTCGTCCAACTGTTCAAGAGTTGAGTCCAAGTCATATTCATACACGGCTTCGATACTCAGTTCAGGAAATCTCCTGTCCTTACCTTCTTGTATATTGCGCAGGTTCGCGCAGAGATTCCTCCCCACAAACCCTTTCGCACCAGTTACTAATATCTTCATATCTTCTTTATCTAGAATTTGAGAATTTCAGAAATTTTTTTTTGCGCAGGCTTAATTCTCTAATTCGCTAATTCTTGATTTAAAATTTACGCCAGACCATCTTGTTTACTATCCCAACATAACTTTGAATTATCTTCACCACCTTGGTAGAGACATTCTCCTCAATATAGTCAGGAACAGGTATTCCGTAGTCACCATTCTGGTTCAATGTCACTGCGGTATCTACAGCCTGGAGCAATGACTTTTCATCAATACCTGCGATGATGAAGCATGCCTTATCGATAGCTTCAGGACGTTCTGTAGAGGTACGAATGCAGATGGCTGGGAATGGATGTCCTACACTTGTAAAGAAACTGCTTTCCTCGGGCAGGGTACCTGAGTCTGACACTACTGCAAAGGCATTCATCTGGAGGCAGTTGTAGTCGTGGAAGCCCAGGGGCTCGTGCTGAATGACACGACTGTCGAGCTGGAAGCCTGACTGTTCCAAACGCTTACGGCTACGTGGATGACAGCTATAAAGGATTGGCATATCGTATTTCTCTGCCATCTTATTGATAGCGGTGAAGAGACTCATAAAGTTCTTCTCAGTATCGATATTCTCCTCACGGTGTGCAGAGAGCAGGATATACTTACCCTTTTCCAAGCCCAGGCGCTTGTGAATGTCACTCGCCTCAATCTCTGCCAAGTTCTGATGTAGCACCTCTGCCATTGGACTACCAGTAACGTATGTACGCTCCTTTGGCAGACCACAGTCAGCCAGATAGCGACGTGCATGCTCTGAGTATGCCATGTTCACATCGCTGATAATGTCCACAATACGACGGTTGGTTTCCTCTGGCAGGCACTCATCCTTGCAGCGGTTGCCAGCTTCCATGTGGAAAATGGGGATATGCAGACGTTTAGCACCAATCACTGACAAGCAGCTATTCGTATCACCAAGTACCAAAACAGCATCAGGCTTGGTCTCAACCATAACCTTATATGACTTGTCGATGATGTTACCCATCGTGGAACCAAGGTCATCACCCACTGCCTCCATATAAATATCAGGATCTGCCAACTTCAAATCCTTGAAGAATACCCCATTGAGGTTATAGTCATAGTTTTGACCAGTATGTGCCAGTAGACAGTCAAAGTACTGACGGCACTTGTTAATCACCGCAGCCAAACGGATTATCTCCGGGCGCGTACCAACAATAATCAGAAGCTTCAGCTTCCCATTCTCTTTAAATTTTGCCATTATAGTGTATTTTTTAATTCTTTGTAGTTCTTATCTCTAGCCTCTCCATAGTCAATATATCCTTACCAAGTAAGAACGTATTGCATCATTTACCATACTTACAAAAGTATAGTTCATCATCTTCTCAACATTTTTCTGGTCTGGTGTCAAGTATGATTTGTTGTCAGTATTCCTATTGTAGAAGGTTAGCAACTCACTCATGGCCGTGTTCAACTCATCACCTGTAATGGTTTGCCTATGAGTATGCTTTAGGAGCAAATCCACTAGATGCTGTAATGCAGGGAAATCCTTTATAGCATTATATAAGTCATTAGCAGCTGCAGCTTTCTCCCCTATCGCCCTACTGACAATCTCTCGCGCAATGCCTTCCGCTGTTATATTTGGTATGAACATATTGTCTAATAATTAAAGGTCAATGTAGGCGGGATTAAATATCGCTTCGTATCGTGGATTGAGTTGGAGCATAGATTATTCTATTTGCTTAAGGAGTGAATCGTTATACAATCTCTTGCTTCTTTTTCGAAAAGAAGAAATAACCCCATTGATTTCACCTCATTCTCCACAATCTTCATCAGCTTCGCCCTCATGCTACAGCAAGACACAGGCTTGTTTCCCTGTCTTTCCTTTCTTGAAAGGGGCTCATAACTCTACCGAAACTCCCGCTTCATGAAGCAATAGACCTTCCCATACAAATGACCCTCTATGTCTTTAGGTGTAGAGTGTTGTATATCATACCATTGCCCCAATTTGCTCGTCCAAAAGCCGTTCGACAATTGACGCGCTGCATGTGTACACTCTGTTGTGCCGGGTTTCACATACAGAGCGATTTTCCTATAACCCTCTTCAAAATCCGGATTATCGCACTTCTCATAGCCTTTCAAGCTGAAGGCCTTCATAAACTGATCAACTTCAGTGCTTGCATTCTCATCTGGCCAATAGGTCACTGCGTCCAAAACCGGAGCCTGTGCACCGGCTGGAGGCCACATCCATCTTTCCTTTATTTGGTATGCCCAAGCAATGCAGTTGTAACTAGGGTCTATCGGACTCGTTATTTCAAAGTGTTTATCATAGCGTAGCCCGGGGAACTCACTCATCACATCCAACCTTGCCGCTTCAGTTCCTTTACCCATAACTTACAAGCCTCAGTGATGGTCAAGTCCTTCTTTTCAGAGATTTTTCCTTTGAATATTATGTTCAACGCCCACACAAGCGTCGACGGTTGTGCTTCTATAGATTGTCCAATAAAAGGGACAGCCTGATTACCCATCGAAACAATTGCCTGAAAGTCGCGCTGATTGATAATATCATTCACCGAAGATAAGAACCTTGTTTCTTTCCTCCACGACGATTCCAGTGCATCAAACATCAGTTTTCCGTTCATTATAAATTCCGACGGATCATTAACCTCTGATATGTAACGCGAAGTCGCATGGTTGGTCAATACCGTATCAATGCGACTATACTGGTCAACTGCAGCATACATCCCAGGCGAACCGGCCATTAGTCCAACGGCCAACGTGACAGGTTTCCATCCCTTCTTAATATCTTTCAGTTGCATGTCTTTAATGTTTTTTCTGTTACGTTCTCGAAGAATATCTTATTCTTGATGTTTCTAAGACCTTCTATAGTTTCATCAAGGGTATTTATCTCAAATAGAAGGTTATTCCTGTTCAAAACATCTATGTCAAATATATAGACATACTTTTCCGGCAGGTGTTCGGCATTTTGATTTACAATGGCATAAATCCCTTCCTCAATATCATATGTCAACCTGAAGCCATATTTCATTAAAGGATAAGGCATTGCCCCCTCGGTAGAAAAAATTTGAAAATTGAAATAAACTGTAGGGTCATCGAATTCATCAAACTTAAACTGGTTTATGAAGCGAATTGACGTCCTTCTTACCGCCACATTTTCCATGATTGGCGCCAGAGTTTTAAGAATCTTAAGCACCTTCTCCTTGAACATGTCCCAACCTTCATAAGCTTTTTCTGTAGTATACGTAATGTCGCTCTCCGAGAGAGATAATTTTTCTTTTTGGTCAGTGGTAAAATACACATACCCTGTACGACGTGTATTTGTAACACCGCTCACTTGTGCTTTTCCCAAGGGGATTTTGGTTGCAGGTCCCAGACTCAAGCTAGACTCTATGTTTTCACTGCGCTGTGGGAAGTCGCGCTTCAACACGTTGTCATGCTTGAGGTAATCTTCCACCTTCACTGAGCCGTTGTCAAACTTCAGTTGAAAAATGGCAGTCACCACAGGTGGTTTCGCCAGAGAAGGCCAGTTCTGTTCCATTATATCCTTCATTCATTTATTTCAATTTACAAAATTAAAGGTATTTCTCAAATAGTCACACTTGCAAGATTGTCTTTTCCTGTTTATTTATATTTTTTAACTCAAATTTATCAAGTTACTACCCCACAACATTCACAGAAACGGTCGCAATTCTGCCATGTCTGCACGAGCTCCATGACTGATTCGAACCTCATAGATTTGCATAATCCTCGCGCACCTTGTCTATCAGTTCATCGAAGTATTCGTCCACAGACATTGTACTGGCCATTATCCTATTTCGGGTGGAAGTGGCATTGAAATTCTGCTTCGTATCTGTTGCTTTATTGGTTACTATCATAATACTGCTTTTATTTTGTGGGCAAAGATACGAAAAAGATTTGAATCTTATCGCTCTTTGAACCATTATTTATTATATACTCTTTCTCTGGTCAGTGCTTCAGCACCCTGTAACTTTCATTAACAGTCAAAGTGCAAAATATCTTAATGCTATTGCAGGAATGCCTGATTTTTGCTAATTTTGTAGTGAAAAGACCAGGAAAGGTCCGATTCCCGGATGTCTGTTAAATGTCGTAAAGATGTTAGATGGAAGAAGGAAGATGGAAGATGTTGCTACACCCATTCTATAAATCCTCTTATTCTGTATCATTGATTTTTTTACAGCGATGATGGAGAACTTTTACCAACTCCTCA